>JACCEC010168525.1_pt1 | contig 42672 bp, 42 predicted proteins | sample 7450121 | NCBI WGS metagenome assembly JACCEC01 (sample SAMN15323455, study PRJNA562643) | freshwater metagenome | isolation source: river surface water | place: USA:Blue River Watershed | collected 2017-08-18 | reverse complement strand
GCCATCGATCAGGTGATTGCTATCGTTGATACAAGCTTGGTGACTAAACTTGAGTTAGAAAATCGGATTGCATTAATTGAAAAGCAATTCAAAGCAGCCAATAGACCTTTGCCACCGAGTGCAGATTTAAGAGAGCAGGTTTTAGAGCGTTTGATTTCTGAGCGCATTCAGTTAAATCTTGCAAAAGAATCAGGCGTTAAAGTCAGTGATAAAGATTTAGATCGAATTATTGGCAATATTGCGGGGCAGAATAAATTAAGCCCAACAGAGTTCAAAGATAAGATTGAAAAAGAAGGCACTACTTTTTCTAAATACAAAGAAGAGCTCCGAAAAGAAGTTCAGTTGGCGCGACTTCGCGAGCGTGAGGTAGATGCTAGGGTTCAAGTTAGTGAGTCAGAGATTGATAGCTACATTGCTGAAAAAGACAGAGGTAGATTATTGCAGGCAGGTAATGATGAGATTTACTTGGCTCAAATGTTGGTAAGCCTACCAGCTAACGCAAACGAGTCTGAGTTAGCTGCTGCCAAGAAAAAAGCTGAAGATATTTTGAAGGATGCCGGCTCAGAAAAAGACTTTTTGGCATACGGTAAACGTATTGCCACGCCAGGTTCTGGTGTGAGGGTTGAGGATTTAGGTTATAGAACCTTAGATAGATTGCCGCAGTTATTTATTGATGCGACCCAAGGGGTGAGCTCGAATCAATTGGTGTCAAGAGTATTACAAAGTGGTGCAGGTTTTCATATTATTAAGGTGATTGATCGTAAAGGTTCTGTTGTAACTAATGCTCAGAATATTGTGGTTACGCAAACCCAAGCGAGGCATATCTTATTAAGACATCGTAATGGTGTGACTGATTTAGAAGCACAAAGACGTCTTAATAGCTTTAAGGATCAAATTAAGGTTAAAGCTGCTGATTTCGCTCAGTTAGCAAAGAAACATTCTGAAGATGGTTCTGCGCCAAATGGCGGTAATCTTGGTTGGATGTCTCCTGGCGAACTTGTTCCTGAGTTTGAGCAGTCAATGAATCAACTAAACGTTGGTGAGGTGAGTGATCCGGTAAGAACAGAGTTTGGTTGGCACTTAATTCAGGTGATTGAGCGTCGTCAGGCTCAGCTGTCTGCTGATAAACAGAGGGATTATGCGCGCGCTACTTTGCGCGAGAAGAAGCTTGATCAAGCTTACCAAGATTGGCTCAGGCAAATCAGAGATGCAGCGACTGTAGAAATTCGCGCAATTGATTAAAGATGATTCGATTAGCCCTTACAACAGGCGAGCCTGCAGGTATTGGGCCTGAAATCAGTCTAAAGGCGGCGGAGATATTTCTCCAAGACAATCCAGATGTAGAAATTAGCCTGATTGGAGATAAATCTTTTTTTGCAAAAGGTTGTCATGATCGCCTAGTTATTAAGCATGTCCCGCTGCAGGCGAATGTGATAGCTGGCCAGTTAGATAAAGCTAATGCTAGTTATGTGTTAAATACTTTAGATCAGGCAATCGAAGGTTGCCTCAGTGGTTACTATCAAGGAATGGTGACTGCACCTGTTCAGAAAAGTATTATTTCTGAATCTGGTATCCACTTTACTGGGCACACAGAATACCTAGCTGAGAAATGTGGTGTTCCTCTTGTCGTAATGATGTTGTGTGGCAAATCAGTTTTTAAGTCTGATTTGTTACCAGAGATGTTGCGTGTTGCGCTTGTAACAACTCATATTCCATTGCAAGATGTTTCAAGCCATTTATCAGTTGATTTACTGCAAAAAACAATTGAAATTATTGGTGAAGATTTAAAGCGTCGATTTGGTATTAATCAGCCAAGAATATATATATCCGGATTGAACCCGCATGCAGGAGAGTCTGGGCATATGGGGCGCGAAGAGATAGATATCATTATTCCAGCTATAAAGTTGATGGAGCAAAAAGGCTATTCCTTAGTAGGCCCATTAGCGGGAGATACCATCTTTAGCCCCAATCATTTACAAAAGGCAGATGTTATTTTGGCGATGTATCACGATCAAGGTTTGGCGCCATTTAAGTTTGCAACTTTTGGAGAGGGTGTTAATGTCACTTTGGGCTTACCAATTATCAGAACCTCTGTTGATCATGGTACAGCCCTTCATTTGGCGGGAAAAAATTTAGCTGATGTGACAAGCATGTTGGCTGCTTTGCAGATGGCAAATTTAATGGCAAGGAATCAGAGTGGCACATCAGGCTCGTAAACGCTTTGGACAGCATTTTTTAGTTGATACAGGAATCATCTATTCCATTATTCGTGCCATTGAGCCACATCCAATTGATCAGGTGATTGAAATAGGACCCGGTTTGGGGGCTATGACGAAGCCTTTGTTGGGTTCATTGGATGAGTTATCGGTAGTTGAATTAGATCGAGATTTAGTAAAACGTTGGCAATCTCAGAATATTTCAACGTTAAAAATTTTTGAAGCTGATGCGCTTAAATTTAATTTTTTAGAATGGGCTAAATTGGCTAAGGAAAAAATCGCTAATTTAGTTGAGCCTCGCGTCAAAATTGTTGGCAACTTGCCATATAACATTTCCTCGCCACTGTTATTTCATTTAATGAGCGCCGCTGATTACGTTGATGAGCAAGTATTTATGCTCCAGGCTGAGGTGATTGAGCGCATGGTGGCCAGTCATGGGGATTCTGAGTATGGTCGTTTGTCAGTGATGCTGCAGTCTCGCTATCACATGGAAAACGTATTACATGTACCACCAGAGGCATTTGATCCACCTCCAAAGGTGGATTCTGCAGTGGTTAAGATGATTCCAAGGGCTGATTTAAAGTTAACCCCAGAAGAATATGCCGCGTTAGAGATGATTGTTTCTATGGCGTTTGCTCAGCGAAGAAAGGTGCTGCGCAATAATTTATCTAGCGTTAAAGATCAATTAGATTTACCTGATGAGACACTGGCGCTGCGAGCACAAGATGTTTCTGTGGATGATTACATTACTTGGGCGCGTAAGCTGGCGCATCAATAACTCTCATTTCTGCCTCAATCCACTTTTCAGTTTCTTGGTGTAGCTGCTCTGCAGTTTTGTTTTCTGATGAGATTGCTGGGCCAATAGAAATCGTTACTTTGCCAGGGTATTTCAGAAAGCTATTTCTTGGCCAAACGTGACCCGCATTGTGCGCGATTGGTATTACCCAGGCTTTTGTTGCGCTAGCAAGACGTGCCCCACCTTTTCTGTAGAGTGTATGTGCGCCCACCTTTGTCCTTGTGCCCTCAGGAAAGATGATGATCCAAAGACCTTGGCCCAAGTATTTTTTCCCTTGTCCTGCAATTGATTGTGATGCTGCTGCTTTATTAGACCGATTGATGTGAATCATTCTTAGTAGTGCTAACGCCCAGCCAAAGAATGGAATCCAGAGTAGTTCACGCTTGAAAACAAAACATAATTGTTTTGGTATTAGTGCAATAAATGCAATAGTTTCCCAAGCTGACTGATGTTTTGATAATAAGATAACTGGCTTATCAAGCATGGTTTTGATGTTATCCATGCCTAAGATTTCATATTCAATCCCACAAATCTTTTTGGCAAGGTAGGTCATCGTGATGTTCCAACCTTTGGTTAAGTCATAGCGTTTCTCAGCAGAAATCAGCGGAAAAACCACGATACACATCACTGCATAAGCTGGTGTAATAACCAACATGGATAAAAAGAAAAGAGTAGATTTAATAGCAATCATGTGCGTTGTATAAAGTGGTTGGCAAATGCCATTAAATCCTGGTGTATGGCTGTGTAGGGAGGTAATTCTCCAGAAGATCTAGCCTTTTCACCTTTGCCTGTTAGTACAAGGTGTGGTTCTGCACCCACAGCAACGCCCGCAACTAGATCTCTTACGCTATCTCCCACAATCGGCACACCTTTGATGGAGATACCATAGCGTTGTGCAATTTGCTCAATCATGCCTGGTAGGGGTTTCCTGCAATGACATAAGTCTGCATCCGTGTGCGGGCAAAAGAAAATAGCATCAACATGACCGCCTACCTTGTTAAGTAAGCGATGAAATTTCTCATGAATCGCATTTAACGTATCCATGTCATACAAGCCGCGACCAATGCCTGATTGATTAGTGGCAACCGCAATTTGATAGCCTGCTTGATTAAGCTTTGCAATGGCTTCTAAACTACCAGGAATAGGTTTCCATTCATCTGGGGACTTAATGTAGTGATCGCTATCCTCATTGATCACGCCATCTCTGTCGAGTATGACAAGTTTAGAAGCGAGTTTCGATGCCATGACTATGCGGCCAATTTACCGATATCTGCAACTTGATTCATCAAGCCATGCATTTGTGTCAGTAGAGCTAGGCGGTTATCTCTTAGGGCTGTGTTCGGGTCCATCACCATCACATCATTGAAGAAATTATCAACATCAGTTCTTAATGTGGCAAAGGCCTGTAAAGCATCAGTGAAGTTGCCCGCTTTAAAGGATGCATTGACTTTAGGCATGATGTTATTAAGAGCTGCAGCCAAAGATTTCTCTGCATCCAGCGTTAACAAATCGTGATTAACTGTATCTGGAATCTTGAAATCAACTTTTTTGAGTATGTTGCCAATTCGTTTGTTGGCAGCAGCAAGTGCCGCTGACTCATCTAATGCACCAAATAATCTAACAGCTTTTAGTCGGTCTAAAACATCATTAAAAACTTCAGGTAATTGGCTTACAACTGATTCAACTTCGTTAGTAGAATAATTTTTGCCATCCCAACTTTGATCCTTAAGGTAAGCACGTAATCTATCTAAGATGAAGCCATGGATAACGGTAACGTCCACATTCTTCTTCACCTCATCCTGTGCAAAAGCTGCCAGTGTTGTAGTGATTAAATTAGAAACATTGAGAGCTAATTTTTTTTCTAAAAGAATTCTGCAAATACCTAAGGCATGGCGGCGTAGCGCAAAAGGATCTTTTTCGCCTGTTGGGGCTAAACCGATTCCCCAAATGCCAACAAGGGTTTCTAGCTTATCTGCAAGCGCTAAGATTGTCCCAGTATCTGTATTAGGCAAGGCATCACCAGCAAATTTTGGTGAGTAATGTTCCATGCAGGCTGCTGCAACATCTGGGTGCTCATTGTCATTTAAAGCATAGTAGCGCCCCATGACGCCTTGTAATTCTGGGAATTCGCCAACCATATCAGTTAGTAGATCTGCTTTGGCAATTTTTGCTGCACGTTCTGCTAGCTCAACACTGATTGCTGCATTATTTTTCTTAAGTTCCGTTGCGATACTTTGGGCGATTTTGCTAACGCGTTCTGTTCTCTCGAGTTGAGTACCTAATTTGTTGTGGTAAACAACTTTGGATAAGAGAGGCGTTCTTTCGAATAAAGATTTTTTACGATCTTGTTCATAAAAGAATTTTGCATCTGCTAAACGAGGTCTTACAACGCGTTCATTTCCAGAAATAATTGCTTCCGGAGTCTTTGTTTCAATATTTGAAACAATCAAAAATTGGTTGCTCAATTTGCCATTCTTATCAGTCATGGCAAAGTATTTTTGATTGGTCTGCATTGTCAGAATGAGACATTCTTGAGGAACTTCTAAGAATTCTTTTTCAAACTCACACTTGTAGATAACAGGCCATTCAACTAAAGAGCAAACTTCCTCTAGAAGAGAGTCTGGCATTAAAACCGATTGTCCATTCGATGCTTTGTTTAATGCATCACGAATCTTCTCAATTCTTGCTGAATAGTTAGCAATGACTTTTCCGTCTTTTTCTAGGGTGCTGGCGTATTCATCAGCATGAGAAATCGTGATTGGTCCTTTGGATAAGAATCGATGACCAATGGTGGTATTTTTTGATTGCAATCCAAGCGCTTCAATTGAAATGGTTGTTGTGCCATGAACGGCTAATAAACCATGAGCGGGCCTTACAAATTCAACATCTTTGACTTGGGCGGTGCCTGGCGCAATTTGATAGCGCATCACCTTAGGAATCGGTAATTTAGTGATGGCTTGTTCGACAGCATTTTGCAGACCTGTTGCAAGTGTCTGACCTGTCACGTCAATAGTTAAATAAAAAGCTTCAGATTTATCTGACCCTTGTCTTTCTAGTTGATTGACTGTGATATCAGGGTGACCGAGAGATGCTAGTTTTTTTAATAGAGGTGCTGTTGGTTTACCCTCCGCATCCAATGCAATGGATACAGGTAATAGTTTTTCTTTTACAGCTCTGTTGGGTGCTTTATCTAGAACTTTAGATAAGTGAACAGCTAATCTGCGTGGAGTTGCATAACTGGTTGTCACGCTACTATCAGCTAATAGGCCTTGGCTCTTTAAAGACTGTTCAATACTTTCTGAAAAACTCTGGCCAAGTTTTTTAAGCGCCTTAGGAGGAAGCTCTTCGGTGAATAGTTCGAGAATTAAAGGTGCTGTACTCATTTAACACCCTCTAACTTTTGACACATAGGGAAACCTAATTTTTCTCTGGACTCATAGTAGGCCTGAGCCACGCTACGAGATAAATTGCGAATGCGACCAATATACGCAGCACGTTCAGTGACTGAGATAGCGCCACGTGCATCTAATAAGTTAAACGTGTGGGCTGCTTTTAAAACCATTTCATATGCAGGCAATGCCAAAGGGATTTCCATCAGACGCTTAGCTTCGTTTTCATAGTTGCCAAACTGTTGGAACAGTAAATCAGCATTAGAGTGCTCAAAATTGTACGTGGACTGCTCTACTTCATTTTGGTGGTAGACGTCACCATAGCTAACCCCATCAGTCCATACCAGGTCATAAACGTTTTCAACTTTTTGCAAGTACATGGCTAAACGTTCTAAGCCATATGTAATTTCGCCAAGAATTGGTTTGCAATCGATGCCGCCAACTTGTTGGAAATAGGTGAATTGGGTCACTTCCATGCCATTTAGCCAAACTTCCCAACCAAGACCCCAAGCACCCAGTGTTGGGTTTTCCCAATCATCCTCAACAAAGCGAATGTCGTTTTGTTTTAAATCTAGGCCCAATGCTTCTAAGCTGCCTAGATATAGATCGAGAATGTTTTCAGGTGCTGGCTTTAAAACCACTTGATATTGATAGTAGTGTTGAAGGCGGTTTGGATTTTCACCATAGCGACCGTCTTTTGGACGGCGTGATGGTTGTACATACGCAGCTTTCCATGGTTCTGGACCTATGGATCTTAAGAATGTTGCAGTATGGGATGTCCCAGCACCAACTTCTAGATCGACTGGTTGAAGTAGGGCGCAACCTTGTTGGTCCCAGTAATTTTGTAGAGTAAGAATGACTTGCTGAAAGGTAAGCATATGATAGGTTTCCTGAACCCTAAGATTTTACCTTTCTTGGCGGGTTAAGCCTACTTTTTGTTTTTACGCCAAGCCATGATTAAAAATAGGCCAGAGATCATCAGAATTGGGATGTCTCCAAGCCAAACATAGGGTGTTTTGCCTGAATATGCTTGGATTTCTGCTTTTAAGATGCCTTGCTGAAATTTTGGTAATTGACGCAATACCTGACCTTGATGATCTATGACAGAAGTGATGCCGGTATTGGTGGCCCTGAGGGTGGGAATACCTGTTTCGATAGACCTTAACCTGGCTAATCGAAGTTGTTGTTCAGCTGCTTGGCTATCACCAAACCATGCCAGATTCGTTAAGTTAACCCAAAGGTGGTGCTCAATTGCAGAATTTCTTTGACGGGCGGCTAATTCATTGCCAAATACATCTTCGTAACAAATTAAGATTCCCACAGCAATCTCATCAAAACCTTGATTAATAATGAACGGGGCTTGTTTATCTGTTCCCCTGTAAAAGTTGCCTAGCGGCACTTTAAATAAATCCACAAACCATTGAGCGCCCCATGGTACAAATTCTCCAAATGGCACTAAGTGAGACTTGTCGTATTGGTAATTTTCACCTTTATTTTTTAGTCCTATTGCAGCGTTAGAGGGCTGACCATTTGGCCCTACACCAATCGTGCCTAGGATGATGTTTTGAGTGCTATTTTTAGGTTTGAGGTTTTCAAATAGTGGGTCAAATCTTGTTGGTTGGACTGGAATAGCTGTTTCTGGAGCAACAATCAAAGAGCTTTTACTTTTTTTGATGGCGTCGTAGTAGTACTCAATTTGCTGGCTAATGTTGGAGGGGTCAAATTTAATGGTTTGTGCAAAATTACCCTGAATTAAGGACAAATCAATGGGTCTACCAATTGGCTGAGTAAAAGAAATAAGCCCTATTGCATGACTGCTAGAAATGAAGGCGATAGTAGCGACAATCTTGGTAAAAAAGTTATTTTTACCAAGGCTTAGGTAGGCTGCTAATGCAACACATAACCATGTACATGCAAGCCCCCCCAGTAGTGGGGCCCATGCAAAGAATGGACCTTCAACCTGTGACTCTGCGAACCCAGCCCACGGAAATCCTGTGAATAGTTGACCTCTTAACCATTCAAAAATAACCCAGCTACAAGCAACGCCAATGATTCGTACGGTATTTGACTGATAAAGGTGAGTTAGCTTTACAGCGGCAGCATAAAACAATCCTAAGTATGCTGAAAGAACAAGGACAGCAAAAATAGAGAGGGCTGCTGGAAGTCCGCCTATGTCGTGAAGGCTTACATAGATCCACCACAAAGAGTTACAAAAGTAGCCTAATGAAAAAATCCAGCTAGAACGAAATGGGTGTGAGTCTGAAAAAATGGCTCGAAAAAATATGGCCAAGCCAACAATAAGGAACCATCCACCATATGGCAATTCAATCAGCCAAGAACAGATGCTACCTAGGGCGAAAAACAGTAGGCTTTTAATCAATTTCTGTTTTGGTGGCGAGTAAAACGTGTACCTGTCTTGCGTCAGCGCGTTGAATCTCAAAAATGATGTTATGAATTTTTATTGACTCCCCTTTATGAGGAACTCTGCCTATGTTTTTAAGAATGAACCCAGCTAGCGTGTCATTGTCATCATCCTGAAATGATGTGCCTAAGGCATCGTTAACTTGCTCAAGTTCGGTGATGCCACGAATTCTAAATTTGGATTCACTCACCTTGATGATATTGTCTTCAATGTCGTCGGTGTCATGCTCATCTTCAATGTCACCAACAATTTGTTCTAGGACATCTTCAATGGTCACAATTCCTGCAACGCCGCCATATTCATCAACAACAATGGCGATGTGATTGCGATGTTCTCTAAAGTCCCTAAGAAGAACGCTCAGGCGTTTGGACTCCGGAATAAATACCGCAGGCCTTAACCAATCTCTTAGCTGAAAGTCTTCTTCTTGAGAGTGGCGTAACAAGTCTTTTGCTAGGAGTATGCCAATGACGTTATCGCGGTTATCTTCGTATACCGGAAATCTTGAGTGTGCTGCTTTGATCACTTCGGCAATTGTGTCCTCGACTGATTCATTGATATCAATCCAGTCAATTTGTGATCTTGGCACCAAAATGTCTCTTGCCGCTAGCTCTCCAACCTGAAAAACACCTTCAATCATGGCTAGCGCATCTGCATCAATCAATCCCTCTTTATGGGATTCTCTGAGGGTTTCGAGGAGTTCTACTCTTCTTTCTGATGCTGATGCGGGGGTTGGCGTCAGCAAATTGCTGAGGCGTTCTAGGAGGCTTTTCGACTCTGGTTCAGTTGTCATAATGTATAAGCATAGCTTATTTAGATGAAATTATATGTAAGGGTTAGCCTGTTTGAGCTTTTTGAGAATGCTGATTTCTAGTTGCTCCATGGCCTCAGCTTCCACTTCATCTTCATGATCAAATCCTTGGGCGTGAAGAGCGCCATGAACAATCAGATGAATTAGGTGTTGTTCAAGGGTTTTCTCTTGCTGTTTAGCTTCTTTTTCAAGTACTGGTAAGCAAATGATTAAATCTGCTGCAAGATGATCAATACCCTTTTGAAGTTCATAAGGGAAGGTCAGAATATTTGTGGCGTAATCTTTGTTGCGATAGTTAGAGTTTAATTTTTTACTTTCAGCTTGACCAACAAATCTAACGGTAATCGTTGCATTCTCTTGTAATGCTTTTTTGATCCAGTTGCCTACTTTTCTTTTTGTGATTAAGTCTTGCCATTTTTCAGCCATGGCTGGAGTGGCAAACTGAATTTCTAATATTAGTTTAGGAGGTGTTTTTGCGTTCATTCTTGAATAATAAGCTCACCACGTAATGAGTGTGCCATGGCTTCTGTAAATTTGACTAACTCAAGCTTGCCAATCAATCGTTTTGCGTGCTCGCTATTCACCTCAATTAATACCACGCGACCATTTTCGGTTCTGCCCTGTAAATGAATTCCGTCGCGTGCCATGCTTTCCATCATGACCTTCTCTGTTTTGCCAACCATACTCTGATTGATTTCAAGAACGTGCTGGTCAATTTGTGCAACTAATGTTTTGAGACGCTCATTCTTAACCTTTGTTGGGGTGTCGTCTTTGAGATTGGCTGCTGGCGTGCCGGGACGTTCGCTATAGACAAAGCAGTAACTGTTATCAAATTTAATTTCTTTGACTAACTTCATGAGTTGATCAAAGTCTTCATCTGTTTCACCGGGGAAGCCTACGATGAAATCACTAGAGATAACTATATCTGGGCGAATGGCTTTAATTTTTTTGATGACGCTTTTATATTCTAAAACGGTATAGCCACGCTTCATGTTTGCTAAGACTCTGTCGGAGCCATGTTGCACAGGTAGATGAAGATGATTAACTAATTTAGGTAATTTGGCGTAGGCATCAATGAGGCGTTGCGTGAATTCTTTAGGGTGGCTAGTAGTAAATCGAATACGTTCAACCCCAGGAATATCTGAAACATATTCAAGCAACATAGCAAAGTCAGCTATTTCATCGGAACCACTCATCTTGCCGCGATAGGCATTAACGTTTTGACCCAATAAGTGAATTTCTTGCACGCCTTGTTGTGCTAAACCGGCAACTTCCGTGAGTACATCCTCGAATGGCCTAGAAACTTCTTCGCCACGTGTGTAGGGTACAACGCAGTAGCTACAATATTTTGAGCAACCTTCCATGATTGATACATAGGCTGCACCACCTTCGACCTTTGCTGGTGGCAAATTATCGAATTTCTCAATTTCCGGGAAGCTAATGTCTACTTGGGGTAAGCCTGTTTGATGTCTTGCCTCAATTAATTCTGGAAGTCGATGCAGTGTTTGTGGTCCAAACACAAAATCAACATAAGGTGCTCTGTTCACAATATGCTTACCTTCTTGGCTGGCAACACATCCGCCAACGCCAATTAGTAAGTTTGGCTTTTGAGCTTTTAGTTCGCGCAAGCGACCTAGGTCTGAAAAAACTTTTTCTTGGGCTTTCTCACGAACAGAGCAGGTATTGAGCAGAATGACGTCAGCATCTTCAGGATGATCTGTTTTAATCATTCCATCATGATGGTTTAAGACATCAACCATTTTGTCAGAGTCATACTCATTCATCTGACAACCAAATGTTTTTACGTAAACTTTTTTCATTATTTGAGTACTTGGAATGCTAAGACAGCAATTATTGTAGGTGGTAGGGCAGCGACAAATAGCCAAAGAGCTGAAACGCTGCCTTCAGGAAAATGTTCGCGCAATATAGACATTCCAGCTGGATTGGGTGCATTGGCAATGACTGTTAGTCCGCCGCCGGTAATGGCGCCAGCCACAACTGCGTATTTGAATTCATCGCTAGTGCCTTGAACAAGCGAGGCAAGATAAGTTAAGGCAGCATTATCTGTAATGGCGGTTAATGCGGTGGCACCGTAATAAACAAGTGTGCTACTCATTTTTTCTAGGATTGGTTGTAGCCACCATTGCTGCATACCTCCCAAAACAACCAAGCCAGCCAAGAAAAATGCGACCATCAAAGCTTCTTTTAATAGCAACGGATTTTGAAATTTGGAATAGGCATGTGTGTAGCCCATGAAAAATAACAAAAGCCCCATAAATACTACGGGATGATGAGCAAATACAACAATGCCTGCTAAGAATGTTAAGTGCACAAGCATTACTACGAGTGGCATAACATCTTTTTCCTCTGAGAGATTATCTTTTGGTAAATACTTATGCATGAGAAGTGTTACTAGTAAAGCGTTTGTTAGAACTGCTATACCAGCCTTAATGCCGAAGGTTTGAAAAACAAATATCGTGTCCCATCCCCATGTGCTAGCAACCATTAGTATCGGAGGGGCTGCAAAATTTGTAAGCGCACCCCCAATTGAAACGTTCACAAATAGAACGCCTATCGTTAGGTACATTAATTTGATATCTGACGTTTGGCTAAATATTTTTTTCTTGAGTAGCAGTGCAGCTAAAGTCATTGCAGCTGGCTCGGTGATAAACGAGCCTAGCAGAGGTACCAAGCTTAAGGTGACAAAGTAGTTGGTAATGACACTATTAATAGAAAATATTTTTGTAAGCAGTGTTGAAACTAACTTTACTAATTCAGATGCAAAATGAAGGACAGGTTTGCTAGCAGCCACCACCATGATTGCAAACACAAATAGTGGTTCAGTGTAGTTGCGTGTTTCTAGATATTCAACAGATGGTTTGTGATCGCCAAGAGTGATTGCCATAAAAATAATCAATATCAAGGCCCAAAAGCCGAATACAGCTTCGACTTCACCTAAAAGATGCCAAAGACCAGAATGATTTGGGTGCTTGTGGGCCAAACCCTCAAAAAAAGATGATGAGAATGTATGTAATACGGCGATTACAAAAAGTGTGGTTGCGATGATCTCTAGATTGGTCGGATTCATTTTGAGCCTTGTGAGTTCAAATTTTATTGGGTTTATTGTAGGTCGGTGAAAAACCCAAAAAAATAAGTAAATACCTGATTTATCTGTTAATTTTTGATGATTCTTGTGATGCGGTAGGGTTAACTAACCCTTTGAGACAGTCTCACAAGCAATAGCTGTAAGAAGAATAGTGGTGGCGAATCAGGGATTCGAACCCCGGACCTGCGGATTATGATTCCGTCGCTCTAACCGGCTGAGCTAATTCGCCAAAGACCATGATTATATAGCACTTTGTGCTTTAGCTCAAAATCACCTAGCAAGAAAATAACTTGGCTTTTGAGAAGTAGACTAATTTTTACTCAATCATTTTTAACTTTTTTCTTTTCGTACTGATGCATTTTGTACGCATAGAACCAAGTTAGACCTAAATAAATAAGAAGAGCACCTTGAGCACCCCACCAATAAGTGAAGTTCCATCCAAAAAAGTCAAATCGCAATAGTTCTGGTGCGAGACCAACAACCAATGTTGTGATGAACCAAAGTGCTAATAGTATTCTGATGAGACGTTTATTTTTTGACCAAGTTTTCATGGGCGACCTACTGGTAAATAAACCCTCATACATGTGCCGTATTTCAGAGGATTTTCTTGATACACATTTTCTAAAATCTCGAGCTTGCCACCATGTTGGGTTGCAATTTCTTTAACGATGGCCAATCCCAATCCGCTACCTTCAATATCGCTACCTAACACACGATAGAAGCGTTCTAAAACGCGTTGTCTTTCCTCGGGTGGGATTCCTGGGCCTGTATCTTTGACTTCAACTATTAGTAAGCCTGGGCGATTCGAGTGTCTCACATCAACTGTGACACTACCATTAGCAGGGGTATATTTAATGGCGTTATCTAGAAGGTTATTAAACAACTCTTTGATCATCACTGGGTTGCCGTAAATTTTGTGTGCCTGAGTCGGCGGTACAAAGCCCAAGTCAATATTTTTTTCCCAAGCTGCAGAGAGCCAGTTTTTAGTGGCATCCTCGGCAGCTTGAGACAAATCAAAAAGAATTTTTTCACTTAGGTTGGCAGCGTTCTCCATGCGTGCTAATGAGAGTAGTTGCTGTACTAAGCGGGTAGCGCGCGTTGAGCTATCTGCAATTTGCTCTAGGGAACGTTGCAGTTCATCTGGACTGCTTTCTCGTTGCGCAAGTTCTGCTTGCATTCTTAAGCCCGCAAGAGGTGTTTTTAATTGATGGGCGGCGTCAGCAATAAATCGTTTTTGGGACTGAACTGAATCTTCTAGTTGGTATAGAACATCGTTAAAGCTAGATATGAGTGGCATGATTTCTTGAGGGGCCGCTCTTTCTTCGATTGGGCTTGTGTCATCTACGCGCCGATTTCTGATTCTGTTTTGTAGGGCATTTAGTGGTGCTAAACCTCTGGTTAAACCAAACCAAACTAGCACAACAACAATAGGCAAAATAATGAATTGAGGAAGAATGACACCTTTGATAATTTCATTGGCTAGCTGAGATCTTTTTTCCAGAGTTTCAGCAACTTGTACCAAGATAGGTGGACTATTTTTTGATGGGGATAAAACAATTTGAGTGGCAGCCACTCTAACCTCATTACCAGCAATCCTGCTGTCTCTGTAAGTGACAACTCCCACTTGTAGTGCGTCGCCATCATGAGGCAGTGGTACATCTTTGTCGCCGGCGATGAGTTGCCCATGTTGACCTACTACCTGAAAATAAATTGTGTCGTTGTCATCCGCTCTTAATATCTGTCTAGCAGACATCGGTAGCGTTAAAGAAATATGACCATTTGTTTCAGAGATTTGTTGGGAGATTGCTAGAACACTATTTTCTAGACCTCGATCAAAAGGAGCGTTAGCAATGGACTGCGCCACTAAATAAGTAACAGCAATACTCATTGGCCACAACAATAAAAGTGGCGCCAACATCCAATCTAAGATTTCCCCAAATAGTGATCTTGGCCCTTTGTTAATTGGGCGCAAGTCATAAGACTCCGGTGGTAGAAGTTTTTGTAGTTCCGCATCTAATGCGGGCTGAACATCTACCATTTCGAAAAATTTATGCTTCTGGAGATTGAGTTACAGCAGGTGCTTGGAATTTTTCTAAGCAATAGCCAAGACCTCTGATTGTTGCAATCCTAATGCCACCCACTTCAATTTTTTTGCGTAAGCGATGAACGTACACCTCAATCGCATTGTTACTAACTTCTTCGCCCCATTCGCACAAATGGTCAACCAACTGATCTTTTGAAACAAGGCGACCCACACGTTTCAGAAGTACTTCAAGAAGTCCTAGTTCGCGAGCAGACAATTCAAGCATTTTTTCGTCGATGTAGGCAACTCGCCCAACTTGGTCAAATTGCAGTGGACCATGTTTAACAACTGTTGGGCCACCACCAGTGCCGCGACGAGTTAGTGCTCTGACGCGAGCCTCTAGCTCTGATAATGCAAATGGTTTTGCCATGTAATCATCGGCACCGTGGTCTAAACCTTTGACGCGTTCTTCAGTTGAGTCTGCAGCCGTCAAAATTAGGACCGGTAGCATGGAGTTTCTAGATCTAAGGCGCTTTAAAACCTCAAGACCTGTCATTTTGGGAAGTCCCAAATCTAGAATTAATAAATCAAAAGCTTGCGCTGATAGGGCAAGATCGGCTGATTGGCCATCTTTTACATGGTCTACGGCATAGCCAGACTGTCTAAGTGACCTAGTTAGCCCGTCAGCTAGTACGCTATCGTCTTCTGCAATCAGTATTCTCATACAACCTTATCAGCAAAATCTTGCTTGTTAATCAGACATTTGCTGATTTTCACCAGCAAAATACTAGTTTCTAATACATATTCTAGCGGGACAAAAAAATGCCTTGCACAGAATACTGTTTTTATATACAGTAATCACTGTAAATTAACTATATGACAAAAATACACCTAATTTTAAATAAGGACGACTATGGAAGACCATAAGAAAAAATCTGGATCAGCGCCTAGCGATATTGAAGGAATGAGCTCTGATAAGCAAAAAGCGTTGAATGCTGCACTTGCTCAGATTGAGAAGCAATTTGGTAAGGGCTCCATCATGCGTCTTGGTGACAGCGATATTGGTCAAGACATTCAAGTGGTTTCAACTGGTTCGCTAGGTTTAGATATTGCCTTAGGTGTTGGCGGATTAGCCAGGGGTCGCGTTATTGAGATTTATGGTCCTGAATCGTCTGGCAAAACTACCTTGACCTTACATGCTGTGGCAGAGATGCAGAAGTTAGGTGGCACATGTGCATTTATTGATGCTGAGCATGCGTTGGATGTTCAGTACGCAGCAAAATTAGGCGTAGATGTAAACAATCTATTAATTTCTCAGCCAGATACAGGTGAACAAGCATTGGAGATTGCTGATGCCTTGGTTCGTTCGGGATCTATTGATCTTATCGTGATCGACTCTGTAGCAGCCTTGGTGCCACGCGCAGAGATTGAAGGTGATATGGGAGATTCATTACCAGGTTTGCAGGCGCGTTTGATGAGCCAAGCTCTGCGTAAATTAACCGGAACCATCAAGCGTACTAATTCAATGGTGATCTTTATTAATCAGATCCGTATGAAGATTGGTGTGATGTTTGGATCTCCAGAGACAACAACTGGCGGTAATGCATTGAAGTTTTATGCCTCTATGCGTTTAGATATTCGTCGTATTGGCAGTATTAAAAAAGGCGATGAAATTGTTGGTAATGAAACTCGTGTAAAAGTGGTTAAAAACAAAGTTTCTCCTCCATTTAGAGAGGCAATTTTTGACATCATGTATGGCGAAGGTATTTCACGCCAAGGTGAGGTAATTGATTTAGGTGTTGAGTGTGACATCGTTGAAAAATCGGGTGCTTGGTATAGCTACAACGGTGAGCGTGTTGGACAAGGTAAAGATAATGCCCGTGAGTTCTTAAAAGAAAATCCTGAAATTGCTAAAGAAATTGAAGCAAAGATTCGTGAGAAATTAGGTGTTAATAGTGGCAGTGTGATCACGCTAAAAGAAGAGGCTGATGCCTAAAGGCCAAGCCCCCAGTCTCATGGGGCGAGCTCTACGATACTTATCAAGAAGAGAGCATAGTCGCCAAGAGCTTCGTAAGAAGCTCTTGGCTTATGCAGAATCTGAAGATGAAGTTGATGAGTTACTAATTAAGTTGGAAAAGCAATCTTGGTTATCTGATGAGCGGTATGCGGAAAGCTTGGCTAGACGTAAATCAGATAGATACGGTAGCTTAAGGATCATTGATGAGCTAAAGCAGCAATCGGTTGATGCACAGACTGTTAGCAAAATTAAAGAAGAGCTAAAGCAATCGGATTTGGACCGCGCTTGGGCTTTGTGGGATAGAAAATTTTCTGGTGCTGTAGCAGTTGAACCCAAAGAGCGGGCCAAGCAAATGAGGTATTTAGTCAGCAAAGGTTTTCCATTGGAGGTTGTTTCAAGGGTGGTTTCTGGTCGATTTAGTCCTAATCAAGACCCCTCAATCTGAAAAATTAGTGCTGGTGTAGACTTTGCAGATGACATCAAGTTCAGTTTCCCGCCAATTAATTCATACCCGTGAAATCAAAACCCAAGTTTTTCTCAGGGAAGATGGACTTTGGGATGTTGAAGCCAGCTTAATTGATACCAAAGCAAAGGATTTTCCTTTGGCTAGTGGCGTTAAATTAGCGGGAGAACCTATTCATCACATGATTTTGACCTTAACTATTGATGATCAATTCAATGTTGTGGCTGTCAACGCTAAGGCTCAGTCTGTCCCATATGTGGGTTATTGCGACAAAATCGAGCCAAATTATCAAATGTTAGTGGGTCTTAACTTACTTAACGGCTTCCGTGGAGCCGTAAAAGAAAGATTTTCTGGAATACTTGGGTGCTCTCATATGACAGAGCTATCCACAATTTTGCCAACAGCAGCCATTCAGGCATTTGCGGGAGAAGTCATCAAGGTTGCCGACCACGGAACTGGAGAGATGCCATTTCAATTAAATCGCTGCCATGCCCTAAGAACTGATGGCGAGGCGGTAAAAAAATACCATCCCAGGTGGTTTGGAATGCCTTTAAGCCCCAAGGACATACCGAAAAAGTGATCTACGAGCCCGAAATTGCGATAATGAAGGGCTTAGTTAGTAAAAAAACAGAATAGACAGAGTTGAGTAAGTTAGAAACATTAGTATTTTCGGACTATTAAAGAGGGAGCCTCAATGAAGATCCATGAGTATCAAGGCAAGGAAATCTTGCGTCAGTTCAATGTACCAGTACCAAATGGTATTCCAGCATTAAGCGTTGATGAAGCTGTTGAAGCTGCAAAGAAATTGGGTGGACCAGTTTGGGTTGTAAAAGCTCAAATTCACGCAGGTGGCCGCGGTAAAGGTGGTGGCGTTAAGGTTGCTAAGAGTCTTGATGAAGTAAAAACATATGCAACTCAAATTTTGGGTATGCAGTTAAAAACTCATCAAACAGGCCCAGAAGGTCAAAAAGTTCGTCGTCTATTAGTAGAAGACGGCGCAGATATCAAAAAAGAATACTACGTTGGTATCTTGACAGATCGTGCAACACAATCAGTTGTTGTGATGGCGTCAAGTGAAGGTGGTATGGATATTGAAGAAGTGGCTGCGAAGACACCAGAAAAAATTATCAAAGCATTTGTGAACCCATTGGTAGGTTTGACAGATGCAGACGCTGCTAAATTAGCGTTAGGTATTGGTGTTCCAGAGGCTTCACAAGCTCAAGCAAAAGCAGTATTGCAGAGCTTGTACAAAGTTTATATGGATACAGACGCATCATTGGTTGAAATCAACCCATTGATTCTTGAAGGCAATGGCAATATCAAGGCTTTGGACGCTAAGTTCAACTTTGACTCAAATGCGTTGTTCCGTCACCCAGAAATCGTTGCGTATCGCGACCTAGATGAAGAAGATCCAGCTGAAGTAGAGGCGTCTAAATTTGATTTAGCCTACATTTCATTAGACGGCAATATCGGTTGCTTGGTAAATGGTGCTGGTTTGGCTATGGCAACAATGGACACAATTAAGTTGTTTGGTGGTGAACCAGCAAACTTCTTGGACGTTGGTGGTGGTGCTACAGCTGAGAAAGTAACTGAAGCATTCAAGATCATGTTGAAGAACAAAGAAGTAAAAGCAATTTTGGTTAACATTTTCGGCGGCATCATGAAGTGTGACGTGATTGCAGATGGCGTTATCACTGCATGTAAAGCAGTGAACTTGAGCGTACCTTTGGTTGTTCGTATGAAAGGTACAAACGAAGAGCTCGGTAAGAAGATGTTGGCTGATTCTGGCCTGCCGATTATTAGTGCAGACACGATGGCTGAAGCAGCGACTAAAGCTGTTGCAGCAGTTAAGTAAGCCACAGGCCACGAAAGGAATTTAAATGTCTATTCTTATTAATAAAAACACACGAGTTATTACTCAAGGTATCACTGGTAAAACTGGTCAGTTCCACACTGAAAAGTGTCAAGAGTACGCAAATGGCAAAGAATGTTTTGTTGCTGGCGTAAATCCTAAAAAAGCTGGCGAGAAAATTTTTGATATTCCTATTTATGCATCAGTTAAAGAAGCCGCTGCTGAAACAGGTGCAACTGTTTCTGTAATTTATGTGCCACCTGCTGGTGCTGCTGCAGCTATTTGGGAAGCTGTTGAAGCTGACTTAGATTTAGCAATTTGTATTACAGAAGGTATTCCTGTTCGCGACATGTTGGAAGTTCGCAACAAAATGGCTGCTAAAGAAGCAAAAGGCGGTAAGAAAACTTTATTGTTGGGACCTAACTGCCCAGGTTTGATCACTCCTGATGAAATCAAGATTGGCATCATGCCAGGTCACATTCATCGTAAGGGTCGTATCGGTGTAGTTAGCCGCTCAGGTACGTTAACTTATGAGGCTGTTGCTCAATTGACAGAAATCGGCCTAGGCCAATCTTCTGCTGTTGGTATTGGTGGTGACCCAATTAACGGTCTTAAGCACATTGATGTGATGAAGGCTTTTAATGATGATCCAGATACTGATGCTGTGATCATGATTGGCGAAATCGGTGGTCCAGATGAGGCTGAAGCTGCTCGTTGGTGCAAGGCTAATATGAAAAAACCGGTAGTAGGCTTTATTGCTGGTGTTACTGCCCCTGCAGGTAAGCGCATGGGTCATGCTGGTGCGTTGATTTCTGGCGGTGCTGACACTGCTGATGCCAAATTGGCCATCATGGAAGAGTGTGGCTTTACAGTGACACGTAATCCATCAGAAATGGGTAAATTGCTTAAAGCATTGTTGTAATATCCATCTAAAGGCAAACAAAACGGGAGCCTCGCTCCCGTTTTTTATTGATAAAACAAAAAAGAGGATGACATGGAATTTTTTACAACAATTGATTGGGCAGTGATTGCTCAAATCATCATGATTGATGTTTTGTTGGGCGGAGATAACGCTGTAGTAATTGCGCTAGCCTGCAGAAATTTACATCCAAATCAGCGTCGTCGCGGAATTATGTGGGGAACAGCTGGAGCTATCATCTTGCGCATTATTTTGGTGATCTTTGCTGTCACATTGCTAAAAATACCATTCTTAAAATTTACTGGTGGTCTGTTGCTGTTGTGGATTGGTTATAAGTTAATGGTTCAAACAGAGGATGATGATGGCCATGACTTAGAGGCATCAGACAAGCTTTGGGCTGCGGTGAAAACTATTATCGTTGCAGATATTGCAATGAGTGTTGATAACGTCATTGCGATCGCAGGCGCGGCAGGTCAAGTGGATGCGGGGCATCATCAGTTTGGTTATATCGTATTTGGTTTGCTTGTTTCCATTCCGTTGATTGTTGGGGGAAGTCAGATAGTTCTATATTTGATTGATAGATTCCCAATTATTGTTACCTTAGGGGCAGGACTACTTGGTTGGATTGCTGGCGGAATGATATTTACTGATCCTGGTTTAATACAGTACCTTGGTAATCACATTGAGGCTTATTCAACAAGTGCTGGAATTGTTGCTGCTTTAGGTGTGATGATCTTGGGAGAGTTAGCGAAACGTAGTAAACGAAAGAAATAATTATTTGTTGTAGTTTGATTCAACACAAAAATCAGCATTTTCCTACAGCAATATCATCCCCCAAAATGCTCGCCATCTGAGATGATGGTGAGTCTTAATTGGGAGGTCGTTAAATATGAATGAAGGTAGAAGTAACTTGCAGTTAAAAGAAAAAAATGGATTTACATTGATTGAGCTGATGGTTGTTATTGCCATTATTGGCATTTTGGCAGCCATTGCAGTTCCTAAGTACCAAGATTACATCGCTAAAACACGTGTTGCAGAAGGGTTTAGTCTTGCTGCTGGAGCAAAGTTAGCGGTGACAGAAGTTTATGCGGGTAAGGGTGCTGCAGACATGAGCGCTGCCACAGAAAGCACATTTAAATCAACGTCCACAAATAGCATCAAAGAAGTAAGCATTCAAAAATCTGGTGCTATTTTGATTACCTATCAGTCCAGTGTTGCACCAGAGGGAGCTAATAAGTTAAGTATCGTGCCCGTCAATCAGGCTGCAGGAGATGACGTAAAAGCGGTTGATTTGAGTAGTAAACAAGAGCAGCCATGGGCTGGTGTTTGGTCATGTAAGTCACCTGAAACAACTTTGCCGGCAAAGTTGCTGCCAGCTGATTGCAAGTAAACAACAATCTGACCAAAATAAAAAGGCAAACCAGGGTTTGCCTTTTTTAATGTCTATTCATCTCAGTCAGTTCAATGGAGATAGTTATGCTGCCTTCCAAGTGCCAGACTTACCGCCACTCTTTTCAAGTAGCTTTACTTCCTTAATCACCATGCCTCGGTCAACTGCTTTGCACATATCGTAGATTGTGAGCAGGCCAATTTGAACACCAGTTAATGCCTCAATTTCAACCCCAGTTTGACCAATATTTTCAGTTGTTACTGTGCAATGAATAGTCGAGTTTTTTTCATCTGATTGAAATTCAACGGCAACTCTTGTGAGTGCAATGGGGTGGCAAAGAGGTATTAAGTCAGGACTCTTTTTAGTGGCTTGGATGGCTGCAATACGGGCAATGCCAATCACATCCCCTTTTTTGTGGGTGCCAGACATCACCATATCAAATGTACTTTTCTGCATCTGAATGCTGCCTGTGGCTGTAGCAATGCGATGTGTGCTGGCTTTTTGCCCAACATCCACCATGTGCGCTTGGCCAGTTTCATCAAAATGAGTTAGTTTGTTCATGCATTATTTGTACCATAATTAGAGATATGGATAGAAAAAATAATAAATTTTCGAAAAAATTGATGGCAGCGGCTTTGGCGATGGTCTTTCAGCCAAGTTATTTGCTTGCGCAAAGTGATGCAAACATCACTGCTCAAGAAAACATCAATCGTGCCATGCAGACACCTGCGGCCCAATCAGAATTTACGCCAGCTAGTAAAAGAGTCCAGCAACCTACTTTGGTATTACCTGATTTGGGTGACTCGTCTAGTGCATCTTTGGCGCCAGTTGATGAGCGTCAATTAGGCGAGCGCATCATGCGTGAAATACGTCGCGATCCAGACTACTCATCAGACCCTGTTTTCTATGACTATCTAAATAATATTGGACAGCACTTGGTTGGTGCTGCCAGGAAGCAAGGTATTGCTGGTTTACAAGGTGGTGGAAGCTTTGCCGTAAATTTTGAACTGTTTGGCGTTAGAGATAAAAGTATTAATGCGTTTGCATTGCCTGGTGGTTTTATTGGCGTTCACACTGGCCTAATTGTCTCGGCAGAAACCGAGTCTGAGTTGGCTTCTGTATTGGGGCACGAAATCGGACACGTTACACAAAAGCATATTGCTAGGATGTATGGTCAGCAAGGCACTAACTCGATGATTGCGTTGGCTTCAATTATCTTGGCTGCAGTTGCGGTAAGTCGTAACCCCAATGCAGCTCAAGGTCTTGCAGTAGGTGGTCAAGCATTAGCTATACAAAACCAATTGTCATATTCCAGAGATGCTGAGCGAGAGGCTGATCGAGTTGGTTTCCAGATTCTTCAGGCAGGTGGTTTTGATGTTCAAGGTATGCCAGATTTTTTTCAGCGCATGCAAAGAGCCAATAGCATCATGGAAAGTGGTGTTCCTGGTTACGTAAGAACTCATCCTTTAACAACAGATCGTATTGCAGATATGCAAGACCGCGTGAGAGGGCTTGCAACTCAGAGGGTTGCTTCATCGATTGAGTTTTATTTATTAAAAGCCAGAGCACGTTTAACTCAAACCACTAGTTCAAGTAACTATCCTGAGTTGCGACAGTACTATGACAGTTTGTTACGTAAGCAAGATCTTACAAAACAATTGGAAGGCAGTTATGGCTTGGCTCTTTTGAGTTTTAAACAGTTAAAAAATGCTGATGCTGAAAACTATCTTCAAAAAAGTAGGGCTTTAGTTCAAGCAATTTCATCAAATGGTTCACCCGTTCAGCGATGGAGTCTTTCACTTGAGACAACAGCTATTGAATTGATGTATGCAAAATCACAATATGAGCAAGGTATCAAACAAATCGCTACTTTAAAGGCTTTTTATCCTCAGTCTAGGTCATTAAATATGTTGCTAGTCGAGGGGCAGTTAAAGACAGGTCAGCATGAGCAAGCTATTACTTGGTTAAAAACTCAATCAAGAGCTCACCCAGAGAATTCTGTTTGGTGGGATTTATTATCTAGAGCGTATGCGCAGTCGGGTAAAAAATCATTACACCATGCTGCCTTGGCTGAGAAATATGTTTCTCAAGGTGCTTGGGTAGGTGCGCTAGAACAAATGAAGTTTGCTAAAGCAGCTGGCGATGCCGATTTTTATCAAGCTTCTGAAATTGAGGCGAGAGCTAGACAAATACAGGAGTTATATCGTCAAGAGTTGCGCGCAGAAAATAAAAGGCCATGATGCTTTTTAATTTCTTTAGAGCTAATTAAGTTGATTTCATAACTTTTGCCTTGCCATACCCACTTACCTGCATAACCACAGGCATTCGCGAACTCTGAACTTTTTGAGAAAAGTTCTAAGTCATGGTCATGCAGCAATACATAGACTGTTTCTATCTTTTTTTCAAAAGATGATGTTGGTTGACTTAAATCTTTACTGCTTTGTATTTCTAATTGGCAGCTCAATAAAATTTGACCACATTCATCTAGAAAGACATTGATGGGACTTATTTCTTGGCCATCTGTCGTTTTGAGTAATAGAGAATTATTGGATGGGTAAATTCTTGCAATGAATGGTGTATAGCTTAAATCAATGTAAACCCTTTGAGGGCCGTTCTGGAAAAACCATTCCCCAGATTCATTGTGCGCTAGATTTCTTTGAATGAAATGAATGAGACCTTCGTGGTTGATTGCGTCGCCAGGTAAGTGATTGGCTTGCGCATATTCGTTACGCATTCGCCAAATTCCTCGCCGATCAAAAGCAAGCCATCCATGGCAAACAGGTACATCAGGCCATTTAATGAGTGAGCGTATGACCTGCTCATCCATGTTTAATGGAAGCCGTGAATGGTGCTCGGTAGTTGTATGTGTTCTTCTTGGGCTGGGCTTGCATGTATGTGAGCAATTCTCCATCCCATAGGGCTTTGAACAAGTACATAAGAAAAGTTCAAGAAGAACTCAGGCTCTACTTGATCGGGCTCTAGTCTTACTGCCTCTGTTGTGTCAAAGAATGCGATGCCAATACCAGTGTGACCAATTGCTTGAATCGGGTCTAGCCATAAAAAGTGATCTTCTAGAATCTTTTTTAAACCCTCGCGCAGTTCGGCATGGCCAGTTAAACGTTTGCCACCTGGAAGAATGCATGTAATGGAATCCTCATCCATCCATAAGTCAATGGAGCCATCTAGATCGTTGCGATGCAAAGATTCTCTCCATGCATCAAGCACTTCATCAGGTATTTGGAATAAGCGAGCTTGACGTGGCATGGTGTATTTATTGAGTTAGTTATTTAAAGAGTTTAGGACGTCTTGAGGCTGTATGTCCACTAAACATTTCAGATGTCCTAGTGGGCAGGTTCTTTTGAAGCAGGGGCTACATTTCAGTTGTAACCAGTGCACTTTTGCCTCAGGGGATAAGGGAGGGGTGTGTCTTGGGTCGCTAGAGCCAAATATCGCTACTTGAGGGCGCCTGAATGCAGCTGCTATATGCATCAATCCTGAGTCGTTGCTGATTACTTTGTCAGCAACAGCGATGCATGCCATTGCCTCATCAAGTGTTGTTTGTCCGCACCAGTTGATGACTTGATTATTTGAGTTACTTAGCCTCACGATTTCATCTGCTAGCGATGACTCTTTTTTACTGCCTAAGATTAAAACTAATGCTTTACTATTTTGCTCGATGAGCATTTGTGCAAGTTTGCCAAAATGCTCGACTGGCCATTGTTTTGCCGGGCCGTATTCAGCGCCGGGGCACAAAATAAACAACTTGTCATGATTCTGGATGAGCTGAAGTTTTTCTTTCATCTCATTTAAGAAAAGTCTAGGTAATTCTAATTTTGGCTGAGGGGTTTCTTTTGCTTGATTGCCTGAGAGAGCAAAGTAATGAGATGACATCGATGGTCTATTTGATCTCGATGGATTTTCCAATGGCGCAGTAATTAAGCGCCAACGCATCTCACCTTTATAGCCAATTCGATTGGGAATTTTTGCTAACCAAGGTATTAATGCGGACTTAAAGCTGTTCGGTAAAACATACGCATGGGTATATCCAGCGAGCTTTAGTTGCTTTGCTAATTGCTTTCTTTCTGCCCACTGTAATAATCCGTGCTTAAAGTCTCCAATGATGACTTCATTGATTGCAGGGATGGCTCGCATCACCGATGCCACCCATGGAGTGGCAATCACATCAATAAAACTATCAGGGTGGTTTTTTTTGAGCTGGGTTATTAGGGGCTCAGTCATCACCGCATCACCAATCCAGTTGGGGGCGATGATGAGAATTTTTGCCATGTTAATGACCGTGTGGTTCAGTACCAGGTTTTAGTTGGTACTCGGTGCTGCAATATGGACATTTAACGTGCCCTGTTGATACAACATCTAGAAAAACACGTGGATGTAAGCTCCAAGCTGGCGAACCAGGGTTTGGGCAGTGCAAAGGTAGGTCTTTATGACCGTCAACCTGAACAACATTTTTTGTACTCATATCAACCTCACACTACAGTTAACCAGTGGCGATATTTGTCGCTCTTGCCGGCAACTGCATCAAAGAAAACTTGTTGAATTTTTGTTGTGATTGGACCACGCTTACCATCGCCGATCATTCGATCATCCAGTTCTCTAATAGGTGTTACCTCAGCAGCTGTGCCTGTGAAGAAAGCTTCATCACAGCAATACATTTCATCGCGGGTAATACGTTTTTCGCGCACTTCAATGCCAAGGTCTTTTGCAATTGTGAAAATCGCATCACGCGTGATACCGTCTAAACAAGATGCTAAGTCTGGTGTGTAAACAATACCGTTTTTAACAATAAAAACGTTTTCGCCAGATCCTTCTGAAACATAGCCATCTGTATCTAGTAGGAGAGCTTCATCGTAACCATGAGCCGTTACCTCTTGATTGGCCAAAATCGAGTTGATGTAGTAACCAGAGGCTTTGGCGCGAACCAACGAGACGTTCACATGGTGTCTTGTGAAAGAAGAAGTTTTAACGCGAATACCTTTGTTTAAGCCATCTTCACCAAGGTATGCGCCCCATTCCCAGGCAGCTACTGCCACGTGTGTCGAATTGTTCTTTGCAGAAATACCTAATTTTTCTGAACCAATCCAAACGATTGGGCGAATATAGCAAGAAGCCAATTTATTCTCTTTAACAACTTGAATCGTTGCCTTAGAGATTTCTTCTTCTGTGTAATTCATCTTCATTTGGAAGATTTTTGCTGAATTAAATAGGCGACGTGTATGTTCTTTGAGGCGGAAAATAGCAGGACCAGCATCAGTTTTGTATGCCCGGATACCTTCAAATACACCCATGCCATAGTGAAGGGTATGAGTTAGAACATGGATGTTGGCATCACGCCAAGGCACCAATTTGCCATCCATCCAAATAAAGCCATCACGATTTGCCATTGACATGGTGTATTTCCTAAATTCTGAGAAAAATGAGTCGAAATGCCATTGTAAAACAGGCGGGTAGAGATGGCTATGTCAAAAAACATGCCCCTACCTATAATCAAACTTTCAAAAATAAATAGGTTATTTGATTTGGCTTGGTCAAAACAACAGCGGGACGATTTGCTGGATGGATTCAAAACGATGGCTCATTCAGGTTTTGCTGTATTCACATGGGCCTTGGTAACTGGCATAGCTATGGCCAAATCAGATATTAGTACCGCAGAGGCAGTTGGTATGTCTTTGCTCGTCTATGCCGGTTCGGCCCAGTTGGCTGCTTTACCTTTAATTGCGGGTAATTTCCCTTTTTGGACGATTTTTTTGACAGCCATAATTGTCAATTTAAGGTTTGTCATATTCAGCGCTGGGATTCAGCCATATTTCAAGGAAAAAGCTTATTGGAAACGGTCCATTTTGGGATATATCAATGGGGATTTAACTTTTGCATTGTTTATGTCTCGATATCCATGTGCGGATGGCAATCCCTCGCACGCACCATTTTTTATTGGTATGGCAGTAGCTAATTGGTCGGTTTGGCAAACAGGATCATTGGCTGGAATATTTTTAGCATCATTAATACCTGGATCCTGGGGGCTAGCTTATGCAGGCACTTTAGCTCTAATTGCCATTCTTTTACCTATGCTAGAAGGTTGGCCGTCTAGGTTGGCTGCGGTTGCTGCATCAGTTGCAGCGCTGGCCACAGTAGATTTGCCTTATAAGCTGAATATAGTTATCGCAGTTCTAGTTGCAATTGTTGTAGGAATTGTTGCTGAGTCTTATCTGGAGCGGCGAGCAGAGGGGGTTTCACAGTGACATCTTTAGAAATTTGGGTTGTCATTATTGGCCTAGCGGTCATTACATATTTAACCCGTGGTTTTTTCTTGTTAATGGGTGCAAGAGTTGAGTTAAGCCCAACTATTCAAAAATCACTTCGTTATGCTCCTGCAGCTGCCCTGGTGGCTGTCATAGTGCCTGAGATATTTTTCCCGCCAGGATCAACAGAAATAGAACTCAATAATCCTCAGCTTTGGGGTGGATTAGCCTCAATATTGGGTTTTTTGGCGACTAAAAGTATGGTTTTCACCATTATTTCTGGAATGATCGTCTATACAGGCGCAAGGTTTATTTAGCCCCAAAAAACGGTCAGAAAGTCCTGTAAAAAGGTAAAATCTGAGTTTCTAGTCTTTTAGTTAAAACTCACATAATCATCATGCCAGGTACATCAAAACTTAAATTTAATCGTCTTTCTGATTTAGCCGCTGCAGGGCAACTCAAGGGTAAGCGTGTTTTTATCCGTGCGGATTTGAATGTTCCACAAGATGAAGCGGGAAATATTACTGAAGACACCCGTATTCGAGCATCAATTCCGGCGATTAAGTTAGCTTTAGAAGCTGGTGCAGCTGTGATGGTGACGTCTCATCTAGGACGTCCAACTGAGGGTGAATTTAAACCAGAAGACACGTTAGCTCCGGTAGCAGACAGAATTGCAGAGTTGATGGAAAGAAAAGTTCCATTGATCAGCCACTGGGTAGATGGTGGATTTGAGTTGCAGCCAGGTGATCTAGTACTGCTTGAGAACTGCAGATTAAATAAGGGTGAAAAAAAGAATAACGAAGAACTAGCGCAAAAGATGGCTAAGTTGTGCGATGTTTATGTCAATGATGCTTTTGGTACTGCGCATCGTGCTGAGGCAACAACTCATGGTATGGCTAAGTACGCGCCAGTTGTTTGCGCTGGCCCGCTGATGGCTGCTGAGCTGGATGCTTTGGGTAAGGCATTAACAGATCCTAAGCGACCATTAGTGGCCATTGTTGCTGGCTCAAAAGTTTCCACCAAGTTAACTATTTTGAAGTCTCTGGCTGAAAAGGTGGATCAACTAATTGTTGGTGGTGGTATCGCTAATACATTCATGTTGGCGGCAGGTTTGCCGATTGGCAGATCTTTAGCAGAGCCTGATTTGGTAAATGAAGCAAAAGCAATCATGGATATGATGGCTAAGCGTGGCGCCAGTGTGCCTATTCCGGTGGATGTGGTTGTCGCAAATGAACTATCTCCTCTAGCTCGCGCAAACAGAGTTGCTTCAACCGATGTTCAGCCTGATGACATGATTTTGGATGTTGGCCCAAAGACATCTGCTGAGTTAACTAGTATCGTTGCTCATGCTGGAACGATTGTTTGGAATGGCCCTATTGGTGTTTTTGAAATTGATCAGTTTGGTGGTGGCACAAAGATGTTGGCTGCCGCGATTGCACACTCGCCTGCATTCTCGATTGCCGGTGGTGGTGACACATTGGCTGCTATTGCTAAGTACGGCATTGATAAGCAAGTTGACTATATCTCAACTGGTGGTGGAGCTTTCTTGGAGTTCTTGGAAGGTAAAACATTGCCAGCGTTTGCAATTTTGTCTGAGAGAGCTGAATGACATTACGCGCCACGAAAATCGTCGCAACACTTGGTCCTGCTTCAAGCAGTGCTGAAACGCTAAAACAATTGATTGAGGCTGGGGTTGATGTTGTGCGCCTGAATTTTTCTCATGGCACGGCAGCAGATCATCAGGCTAGGGCGCAACTTGTTCGAGAGGTTTCAAAAAAAGTTGGTCGTGAAGTGGCAATCATGGCTGATTTGCAAGGCCCAAAAATCCGGGTTGGTAAATTTGAAAATAACAAAATTATCTTAAAGGCTGGCGAACGTTTTACTTTAGACGCTAACTGTACTTTGGGTAATCAAGAGAAAGTTGGTTTGGACTATAAAAACCTTCCTAACGACGTTAAGGTTGGTGACAAGTTATTACTCAATGATGGTTTGTTAGTGATTCGCGTTGAGGAAGTTCAAGGCGCTTCTATCCATACTGTGGTTGAGTTGGGTGGTGAGTTATCAAACAATAAAGGTATCAATCGTGCTGGTGGCGGTTTGACTGCCCCAGCTTTGACCGATAAAGACAAAGAAGATCTCAAAACTGCTGTTGGCTTGGGCGCAGATTACATTGCGATTAGCTTTCCTAAAAATGCAGATGACATGAAGATTGCTAGAGATCTTGCAAATCAAGCAACTCAAGAGCTTGGTCATAAAACTAAATTGATTGCCAAGATCGAGCGTGCTGAAGCTGTTTTGCCAGGAATCTTGGAAGGTATTTTGGAGGTTAGTGACGGCATTATGGTTGCCCGCGGTGACTTAGCGGTTGAGGTTGGCAATGCCACTGTGCCTGCTTTGCAAAAGAAAATGATTCGCATGGCTCGTGAGGCAAATAAGGTGGTGATCACTGCCACTCAAATGATGGAGTCAATGATTGTTAATCCTGTGCCAACAAGGGCGGAGGTGAGTGACGTTGCTAATGCGGTGTTAGATGGGACCGATGCAGTAATGTTGTCAGCTGAAACTGCATCAGGCCAGTACCCTGTTGAAACTGTTTTGCAAATGGCCGCAATCTGCCTTGAGGCTGAGAAGACTGAAGTCCATCATCTAGATGCGGACTTCTTTGATCAAAAATTCACACGCATTGATCAATCTATTGCATTTGGCGCTTTGTTCACCGCTTATCACTTGGGTGTCAAAGCAATTGCAGCTCTGACTGATTCTGGATCTACTGCTTTGTGGATGAGTCGTCACAAAATTCAAGTCCCAATTTTTGCATTAACAACCAAGGTGACCAGTCAAAGAAGTATGGCTTTGTATAGGAACGTGCATCCATTGCACTTAGATACTAGCAATGACAGAGATACCGCCCTAGAGCAGGCTGAGGCATGCGTTAAGAAGTTGGGCGCAGTTAATGTGGGTGACAAGATTGTGTTAACGGTTGGTGAGCCGATGGGTCAAGTCGGTGGAACCAATACGTTAAAGATTGTTGATGTGAAATAAATTTTTTATTTAAGGGAAGAGTTATGGCACTTGTATCTATGCGCCAATTATTGGACCATGCAGCAGAAAATGCTTATGGATTGCCTGCATTTAACGTTAATAACTTAGAGCAAGTTCAAGCAATTATGGCTGCTGCTGATGAGGTGAATGCGCCTGTGATCATGCAAGCTTCAGCTGGTGCTCGTAAGTATGCCGGTGAAGCTTTCTTGCGCCATTTAATTGATGCGGCTGTTGAAGCGTACCCGCATATTCCTGTTGTGATGCACCAAGATCATGGCCAGAGCCCAGCAGTTTGTATGGCGGCGATTCGGTCTGGCTTTACATCAGTGATGATGGATGGTTCATTGATGGATGACGGTAAGACGGTAGCCTCTTACGAATACAACGTGGCGGTATCTCAAGAAGTTGTTAAATTTGCTCATTCTATTGGTGTAACAGTTGAAGCTGAGTTGGGTGTATTGGGCTCATTAGAAACAATGATGGGCGACAAAGAAGACGGTCACGGCGCAGAGGGTGCAATGACACGTGAGCAATTGTTGACTGATGTTGAGCAGGCTGCTGACTTTGTTAAAAAGACTCAATGTGATGCATTAGCAATCGCTATTGGCACAAGTCATGGCGCTTATAAATTTACTAAAAAACCTACTGGCGATATTCTTGCTATTGATCGTATCAAAGAGATTAACCAACGTATCCCAAATACACATTTAGTCATGCATGGTTCATCTAGTGTTCCTCAAGAATTGTTAGCAATCATTCGTGAGTTTGGTGGTGACATGAAGGAAACTTACGGCGTGCCTGTAGAAGAAATTCAAGAAGGTATTAAGCATGGTGTTAGAAAAATTAATATCGATACAGATATTCGTTTGGCTATGACTGCTGCTATTCGTCGTTATTTATTTGAGAACCCAAGCAAGTTTGATCCTCGTGATTACTTAAAGCCTGCGCGTGAAGCTGCCAAGGAAATTTGTAAAGCACGCTACTTGGCTTTCGGCTGTGAAGGTCAGGCAGGAAAAATTAAATCTGTTCCTTTGGAAAAAATGGCTGAGCGTTATAAAGCAGGTCAGTTGGCTCAATTAGTTAAATAAGGTGTACATGCAAGCTCTATACGAATCTTCAATCAAGTCTTTACCTTTAATTTCAAAGGGCAAGGTTCGCGATATCTACGCTATTGGTGATAATCAGTTATTGATGATTACAACTGATCGTCTATCAGCATTCGATGTGGTGATGGGTGAGCCTATTCCTGGCAAAGGAATAGTCCTTAACCAAATGGCTAATTTTTGGTTTGATAAGTTAAGCCATGTGATTCCAAATCATTTAACAGGAATTGACCCTGCAACAGTAGTTGCGGCTGATGAAATCAGCCAAGTAACTGGTCGCGCAATTGTTACTAAGCGTTTGAAGCCAATTATGGTTGAGGCAGTTGTGCGCGGCTATTTATCTGGCAGTGGCTGGAAAGATTATCAAGCCACAGGTTCTGTTTGCGGTATCCAATTGCCTGCTGGTTTGCAAAATGCTCAAAAGTTACCGGAGCCAATTTTCACTCCTGCAGCTAAAGCTGAAGTGGGTGAGCATGATGAAAATATTTCATATGCAGAGGTTGAGGCACGCATTGGTAAAGATTTAGCCGCCAAGATTAGAGATGTGAGTATTCGTTTATATCAAGAAGCATCTATTTATGCCGCAAGCAAGGGCATCATCATCGCTGATACTAAGTTTGAATTTGGTCTTGATGAAGCTGGTAACTTGGTGCTGATGGATGAGGTATTAACTGCTGACTCCTCACGTTTTTGGCCTGCTAGTTCATATCAAGTAGGTTCAAATCCTCCATCTTTTGATAAACAGTTTGTGCGTGATTGGTTGGAGTTGGCGCAGGTTAATGGCAAGCCATGGAATAAATCTGCTCCAGCACCGCAACTACCTCAAGATGTCATTGAGAAAACAGCAGCAAAATATCGTGAAGCACTTGCAACATTAACTGCTTAATACCTACTGCATAAGCAAAAAGGAAAAACTATGAGCCAGAAACCAATTGTTGGAATTGTGATGGGGTCTAACTCTGATTGGGACACTATGCAAAACGCTGCACAGATTTTGCAGGAGTTTGGTGTTGCCTATGAGGCAAAAGTGGTTTCTGCTCACCGCATGCCCGATGATATGTTTACTTATGCAGAGTCAGCTCAAGCAAAAGGATTGAAAGCAATCATCGCTGGCGCGGGTGGTGCGGCTCATCTACCAGGTATGTTGGCATCTAAAACAATCGTGCCTATTTTTGGGGTTCCTGTAGCTTCTAAGTATTTGCGCGGTGAAGATTCTTTGTATTCAATTGTGCAAATGCCTAAAGGTGTTCCAGTAGCAACTTTTGCTATTGGTGAGGCGGGGGCTGCTAATGCTGCATTACACGTTATTGCTAACTTGGCGGTAAATGATGCTGCTTTGGCAAAAAAATTAGAAACATTTAGAGCTACTCAGACTGAAAAAGCTCGTGCTATGAATTTACCGGGACACTCTTAAGATATGGCTGATCGTTTAGACCCCATTTTGCCTGGTTCATATCTAGGTATTTTAGGTGGTGGCCAGTTGGGTCGTATGTTTACGCATGCTGCACAAGCAATGGGTTACAAAGTTTGTGTTTTAGATCCTGATGTAAATAGTCCTGCGGGCGCCGTAGCAGAGAAGCACATACAGGCTGATTACGTTGATCATGCGGCCTTGAAGGAAATGGCATCTATTTGTCAGGCAATTAGTACTGAGTTTGAAAATGTTCCAGCGCAGGCGTTGGATGAGTTAGAAGCTTTGGGCGTGTATGTTGCACCGACAAGTTCTGGTGTATCGGTTGCGCAAAATAGAGTCGCCGAGAAAAAGTTTTTAGCTACTTGGAAAGATGAAGCAGGAATCGGTCCCGCACCACACTTAGTGATTGAACATGACTCTGATATTGCTCATGTTCCGGATGATTTATTTCCTGGTATTTTGAAAACAGCTCGAATGGGCTACGATGGTAAAGGTCAAGTGACTGTTCATACTCGAGATGAGTTGAGCCAGGCCTGGGAAAAATTTAATCGAGTTATTTGCGTTCTAGAAAAACGCATGGATTTGGATTTTGAGGTTTCCGCGTTGGTGGTTAGAGGTCATGATGACCAGGTAGTGGCTTACCCCGTTGCTGAAAACATTCATAAGTCTGGTATCTTGCATACGACGACGGTACCTGCACCATCAATTAATCCAGCGCAAGAAAAAAAGATTGTTGAGGCTGCTAAGGCGATTATTAGGCGCTTAGATTATGTCGGTGTTTTATGTGTGGAATTCTTTGTGCTCAAGAGTGGCGACATTGTTGCCAATGAAATTGCCCCGCGTCCGCATAATTCTGGGCACTACACACAAAACGCATGTGTTACTAGCCAGTTTGAGCAACAAGTTCGAGCAATGGCCAGAATTCCTTTGGGTAGTACTGAATTGGTTCAATCAACCATCATGTTGAATATTTTGGGTGATGAGTGGTTGATCAATGGGCAACAGTCAGAGCCACTTTGGAATGAGATTCTTAAAGAGCCAAAAACAAAATTACATCTTTATGGCAAGGCTGAGCCTCGTCATGGTAGAAAGATGGGTCATATCAATTTTGTTGGTGCAACTGCTAACGAAGTAAAGATTGCTTGTGAAAACGCCGTAAAGGTATTGCGTATTACGCGTTAATCATGCCTGATTTATTGGATTCGGCAGTTAAGCAACTACGAGATGGTCATCTAGTTGCCATACCCACGGAAACTGTTTATGGCCTTGCTGCGGACGCAAAAAATGTAGTTGCAGTTAATCAGGTTTTTACAGCCAAAGGGCGACCTAGTGGACATCCTTTAATTGTTCATATTGCCAATCCAGTTTTGCCAACTATGAGCAGTCTTGAATCGCAAAATGCTTGGCAACAATTATTGCTCAACTGGTCTAGAGATGTATCCCCCCAAGCCTTAGCGTTGGCACAGGCTTTTTGGCCAGGACCTTTAACGATTATTTTGCCTAAAGCAAAGAGTGTTTTGATGGAGGTGACTGGTGGGCAGGAAACTGTAGGTGTTCGTTGTCCAAATCATCCTCTTACTCAAGAGTTGCTGAAGTTATTTGATGGCGCAGTGGTTGCACCATCAGCTAATCGCTTTGGCAGAATTTCTCCAACTACTGCAGATCATGTTAGGGATGAGTTTCCTGATGGAGACATTTTGATTCTTGATGGTGGTGCGTGCGATGTTGGAATTGAATCTACGATAGTTGACTTATCTAGATGGGATAGTCACGGTGCTGTGATATTGAGACCGGGTGCTATATCAAAGGCGATGATCGATCAAGTTTTAGGTAATTTAGTTTCTAGTGCCGCATCACAATTATCTAATCAAGGCGATATTTCTCAACCGAGAGTTTCTGGCAGTTTAAGTGCGCATTACGCCCCTAAAACCAAGCTGGTTTTGTATGACCCGGTTAATATTAAGTCAATAAACTTGGCTGATTACAAGGGTAAGAGCGTGGCGTGGGCCCATTTTAAAAACTCCCACACAATTGATTTTTCTCTAGCTAGCCACCTGGATGAAGTTCTTTTGCCAGGCACTTCAAACGACTTGGCAAAATGTTTGTATGCAACCTTACGTACACTAGATCATTTAAATGTTGATGTGATTTATTTTGAGAAGCTGCCAGACTCTGAGCAATGGGATGCTGTTAGAGATAGATTAGGTAGAGCGTCAGTGGGTTCTGGTACTTGATAGCTGAAGTGGCCCATCATCTAGAAGCCACGTTAACAATGCATCATGAATGCCTCTGCCTGAGCTAGCGTTTTTATGATTGATAAATGATGTCACGGTGTATATATGCCCAGTTCTGCTGACTACATAGCCAGAGATTGATCTGACATCTGCTAGGGATCCAGTTTTAATATAAGCCCCATACTTTCTGATTGAGCTGGGTAGAGAAGACGTATTTTTTTCTAAAGCTTCTGTTTCACTGCGTTTGGGTACATATTTTCTAAATTTATCTAAAAGTCGATGTTTCATCGTGCCATCTACGCCGGCAATCGGTAGTGACTCAACATAGTAGTCTCTCGACGCAGAGTTTAGGCCGAGTAGGAGAACTTGATTTAAATGTTTTGGGCTGATTCTTTCGATTCTAGAAAGGCCTGAGCCATTCTCAATAATTAGTTCTGGCATATCTAACTGATACTTTCTAAGCCACTCTTTAACTAATTTAGTTCCGTTGCTGGTGTTGCCAGGTTTGCCTGATTTTTCAAGTGCAATTGTTAAGAGAACTTGCCTAGCCATTACATTATTGGATAGCTTATTAATGTCCTTAATCGATTCATATAGCGGTACACCAAGGTGGGTAACAATAGGTTTAAAAGAGTTATCCATCGTGGCGGCTTTAACTTTAGGTTTTCTGATCCAGCGTCCTCCAATATCCTCCCAGGCCGCTATGATGCTTTGAGATAGAAAATCATCGCTGTTTGACGCAACTACATTCCAGTTGGCTGTAGGACAACCATTAGGAAACTCACCATCAAAGCTTGCTAACCAAGAACCGTTCTTTTCCATATTGATCGACATAGATATATTTTTTCGCCAATCGTTACATGGAGCATCTATCACCTTTAAATTGTTATCAATTTTTAAGTTGGCAATTCTAGGCGTTTGTTTGATGATGACGTACTGGCTATCAATACTTGGAAAAAATTGGAAACTAAAACTATTAAATGCAAATAACAGTGCATCGGGTAGCACGTTGTATGACCTAGTCATTTCTCCATCTGAGAATGAGGATTCTTTGACAGATGAATCATAGGCACTACGATCAAAGATTAAATCGCCGTCAATTTTTTTTATTCCAAAGTCTTTGAGATTATTAAGAATCTTGTTAATTTCTTCCGGAATTAATTTGGGATCGCCGCTACCTCTAACGAGCAGGTCACCTTTGAGCGTCTCTGCTTGGATTTTTCCATTAGTAAAGATATCCGTTTTCCAGCGATATTGAGGCCCCAGTATTTCCATGGCTGCTAAGCTAGTGAGCAGCTTCATCGTTGATGCAGGGTTCATTGCCACATCTTCTTGCCAGTCCACTACTTCAGTTGATTTAAATGTTTTGGTGGAAATATCTTGGGGAACAACTTTTTTTACGGAAATAGAAATAGCATCTTTGGGGATATTACTTTTACTGATGGCTCGTTCAACATCTACTGGTAGTTTGATTTCTGTGGATGCATATGAGCACGAGATAATCCACAGGAAACTGGCTATGGCTATAGATATTTTGTTTTTTGGCATGGCTAATAATATAGCCAAATAATTCAATTAATGAATGTTTTTTCTGTAATAAATTTTTTAAGAATCTTGTTTGATTTGCAGAGTGCAATGCACATCTCACTAAAAAGCGGTTTGTTAGGTTGTGGACAATTCTTTTCAAATTGGCCAGCCACTCTAATTAAGTTCTGGTCTTTGGTTAAGTTGGCTCCGCCAAGGACTTTGTGAGCCATGGCTTTTAGTTCTTTTTCAGGAAGTTTTACGTGATGATTAAGTAAGCCAGCATTCATTAATCTGAGGGCTTCTTCTTGAAAAGAAAGAATCTCTTTTGCAATCGTTAAATAAATACCCGATTTACAGCTGCCTAATTGAATGATTGAATCTGTATAGGTGTTGTACAAATTTAACTCTCTCTTCCAGTCAGATATTGACGCTGGCTTAATCAAAATAGAGTCAAAAGGTGTGTTTTCGTGTAGTAATTTTTTTGCCCCATCTGTGTGAGCAGTTATTCCGTATATTTGAATTTTTTCAAAGTAAGAACCCCTGGCAAGTTGAGCTAACTTCTCACCATCTATCTCTGGCATTGAGAAATCAGTAACTAATATGTCAAAAGGTGTATTTAATAAAAAGTCTTTTGCCAATAATGCGTTTTGATAGCTATGGACGCAGTAGCCCATATCTTTAAATTGAGATTCAGTAATAAGTCTGCTAGGGGCGTGGTCATCAATAATGAGTACTGTTTTGCTATTTCTAGCTTTAATCAAGGGCGAGTTCTCTTTGACCGTCTTTGTCGAATATTTTGGCTCATCAGTCGATCTAGCCAGCATTAACTGAAAGCTGACAGTTGTCCCTTGATTGATTTCAGATTCAATGGATAGCTGACTATTCATAAGTTTCAATAGATGGTCTGTGATTCCTAAGCCTAAGCCAGTACCAATATTCTCAACATTTAAGTGCTTAGAATTAATTTGTTCAAAGGGGCGTATGAGTCTTTTGATTTGTTCTGATGGCATGCCTATGCCGTCATCAGATATCTCAAAATAAATCATCTGTGCAAAGTGATCATTAGCAATGACGCGAGTTGTTACGATTACTTGCCCTTTATTGGAAAATTTAATGGCATTAATAATTAAATTGTGCAAAATCTGATTGAGCTTAACTCCGTCAAATATCAGGCTCGGCGCAATTTCTGAGCAAATATTTGTTATCAGTCTTACTTCTGACTTTGTTGCTGTAATCGATAGGGTTCTATCAATATTTTTTAATAAATTTTTGAGGTCGCTAGCTGTTGCTTCGAGTTGTACCTTTCCTGCCGCTATCTTTGACGCGTCTAGTACTTGATTGAGCATCTCTAGCATTGATTGCGCAGACTCTTTGGCACTTTCAAGAATCTTATGTTCGTAGCTAGGTAATGTCTTATTGGCTAATATTTTTTCATGTATACCAATAATTGCACTAATTGGGTTCTTAATTTCGTGGCTAACGTTAGATAGCGTCACATCTTTTGATATAACTAATTTTCTTAGTTTTTCATTCTCATTTGACTTAATGAGTGCGAGTTTTTCTAGTTGTTTACTCTTTGCAATAAGGTAAACAATGAATGCTAGATTGATGACAACCAAAATTGGGATGAATAAAAGGATGTTAGACATCGATGATTTTGTTTGATCTACAAAATGAAATCATGTCAGCTAGATTGCTAACCCCAATTTTTTTATACACGCGGTATTTATATGTCGATACAGTTTTCCCGCTGATATGTAAAAACTCAGATATGTCGGAATTACAGTAGCCGTCTGCCAGGTATTTCATCACTTGAAATTCACGTGGGGAAAAAGAGGCAATGATTTCCTCGTCACTATTTGGAGGGTCTCCCTCATCATTTACGTGAAAGAACGTATATCCTTGGGATACGGCTAAGCATGCCGCCAAAATAATATCTGAGTTAGCAGTTTTGCTGATAAAGCCATGTCCGCCAACTGTTCTAATTCTGGTGCCATAAATCTTGGGGTCCAGACTGGATACCACAAGAATACGAATTTGTGATGATGCAATGCGTAGTCGACGAATAACATCAATACCATCTGTTCTTGGCATGTCTAGGTCTAAAATTATCAGATCTGGAGGATTTAACCTTGAGAACTCAATGCATTCTTCACCGTTTGTAGCCTCACCCGCTATCTCGAAATGAGCGTTTTCACTGAGCATATTTTTTAATGCCCAAATCATCGCAGGATGATCATCAACGAGAAGAACTTTTTTTCTGGGAGTAGTTTTCATGATGGCTTTTTATTCAAGTGACTACGCATAGCAGTTTGTTGCTTGGCACTCTTGCCTAGCTTCACGACTTGATGAATAGTCATTGCTGGCATGATGTGTTGACCAAAGTAACTATCAACCCCCCACTTTTCTGCGGCTAATTTTTCATAGATTAATTTGATGGGCCCTGCTACAACTTTGCAGTCATAACTTTTTGCAATCTTCATGAGAGTCAATAGTTTTTCTTCACATTGACTGCCAGGGATGGCTTGCCTTAATAGCGCCCCAGCAAGATACACATATCTGAAGTCGTGATCATTCAATAATTCACAATCAATAGTTGTGCCATCAAAATTCATGAGATGAAGCAATACACCTAATCGTTGTAGTTTGATGATTGAATCTTGAAGTTTGATCTTATCGTCTGCTGTTGGTCTATTCATTAGACCAACATTGATGAGCCCAATTGGTAGGTGACAGTTCAATAAGGCATTTTGAAGCCCTCTTAAGATGTCTTGATTAATCAGCCACTCATATTTCATGGGGATCATGATGGCAGTTGGTTTGCTATAGCTATGCCAGTAGCAGGATGCTCGAATGCCATCATTAAATAGCCTTAAGACATCTTCCTCTTGGCAATCAATCAGTGAATTCAGAATGACAAACTCGGTTAATTGAGTTTGAGCCTCAAGAGCAAGTTCGAAGAATAGATCTTGCGTCCTTGCCCAGTTTGTCACTTGTTCGTTCAGGTTTTGAGTGGCAGAACTATAAAGCTTGGTATTCCCTGCCTCTTTAACAACCGATGGAGGTTTTTTGCTCCAATTTTTAACTAGGGTATATAAGCGGGACTTGGGCTTCATAATTAAATCCAATAAAATCAGTGAGTTATGTGTTTTTTTAGGTTTTTAGTATGTGATGTAGGTAAAAATCCTCGAAAAACCTTTCCCATATCGATCTTTGAGAAAGATTTTTTAAGGGGTTGATGTTGTAACTACCCTTGAAAAGGTGGGGTAGCGTCCTTATAATTAGCACTCAACCAGTAAGAGTGCTAACAATCTGTTTGAACTACTTCTGGAAATTATAATTAATTATTTTTACTAACTGATAAGTTAATACTTACTAACATACTAAAGGAGTCTATATGAATCTACGCCCTTTACATGATCGTGTGATCATCAAGCGTTTAGACAATGAAACTAAAACTGCTTCAGGACTAGTGATTCCTGATACAGCTGCTGAGAAACCAGACCAAGGTGAAATTTTGGCTGTTGGTACAGGTAAAAAAGATGATTCTGGCAAGGTGATCCCTTTGGACGTCAAAGTGGGTGATCGTGTTTTATTTGGCAAGTATGCAGGTCAAACAGTAAAAGTTGATGGCAATGAGCTTCTCGTTATGCGCGAAGAAGACATCATGGCTGTTGTTCAGAAGTAATTAATAAGAGACATCGAAAGGAATTCAAATGGCAGCAAAAGAAGTATTTTTTGGTGACAGCGCTCGTACGCGCATGGTCGAAGGCGTTAACATTTTGGCTAACGCAGTTAAGGTAACTCTAGGCCCTAAAGGTCGTAACGTAGTTCTAGAGCGTTCATTTGGTGGTCCATTGGTAACAAAAGACGGCGTGTCTGTTGCTAAAGAAATTGAGCTTAAAGACAAGCTTCAAAATATGGGCGCACAAATGGTTAAAGAAGTTGCATCTAAAACAGCTGATAACGCTGGTGACGGTACAACAACTGCAACAGTGTTGGCTCAATCAATTGTTCGTGAAGGCATGAAATATGTAGTTGCTGGCCACAATCCAATGGATTTGAAGCGCGGTATCGATAAAGCAGTAACTGCAGCCATCGAAGAAATTACAAAAATTAGCAAGCCATGTACAACTACAAAGGAAATCGCTCAAGTTGGTTCTATCTCAGCAAATAGCGACTACAGCATTGGTGAGCGCATTGCAGAAGCAATGGAAAAAGTAGGTAAAGAAGGCGTGATTACTGTTGAAGATGGTAAGTCATTAGCCGATGAGTTAGATGTTGTTGAAGGTATGCAATTTGATCGTGGCTACCTGTCACCATACTTCATCAGCAACCCAGAAAAGCAAGTTGCTGTTTTAGAAAACCCATTCATCTTGTTGTTTGATAAGAAGATCAGCAACATTCGTGATTTGTTGCCAGTATTAGAGCAAGTAGCTAAAGCAGGTCGTCCACTATTGATCATTGCTGAAGACATTGAAGGTGAAGCATTAGCAACATTGGTTGTTAACAATATCCGTGGCATCTTGAAAACTTGCGCAGTGAAAGCACCAGGCTTTGGTGATCGTCGTAAAGCAATGCTAGAAGACATCGCTATCTTGACTGGCGGTCAAGTGATTGCTGAAGAAGTTGGTTTGACACTAGAAAAAGCAACGTTGCAAGATTTAGGTCAAGCTAAGCGAGTTGAAATTGGTAAAGAAAACACAACCATCATCGATGGTGCTGGTGACGCTAAAAACATCGAAGCACGTGTTAAACAAATTCGTGCACAAATCGAAGAAGCTACAAGCGACTACGATCGTGAAAAACTTCAAGAGCGCGTTGCTAAATTAGCTGGTGGTGTAGCAGTTCTTCGCGTTGGCGCTGCAACAGAAGTGGAAATGAAAGAAAAGAAAGCACGTGTAGATGACGCATTGCACGCTACACGCGCTGCTGTTGAAGAAGGTATTGTTCCTGGTGGTGGTGTTGCCTTGGTTCGCGCTAAACAAGCAATCACTTCATTGAAGGGTGATAACGCAGATCAAAATGCTGGTATTAGCATTGTGTTGCGCGCTATGGAAGAGCCATTACGTATCATCGTTTCTAACGCTGGTGATGAAGCAAGTGTTGTTGTTAATAACGTAGCAGCTGGTAAAGCTAACTATGGTTACAACGCTGCAAGCGGTGAGTACGGTGATATGGTTGAGATGGGTGTTATCGATCCAGCTAAAGTAACTAAGACTGCTTTGGTAAATGCTGCTTCTGTAGCAGGTTTGTTGTTAACAACAGATTGCTCAGTTGTAGAAGCTCCAAAGGATGACGCTCCTGCAATGCCTGACATGGGCGGCGGTATGGGTGGCATGGGTGGTATGGGCGGCATGATGTAATTTGAGTCCATACTCAATAAAAAAGGCGCTTCGGCGCCTTTTTTATTTGCCATGTTTTTAATTAATCTATTTGATGTTTATGTTTTTGGCCCCGCGTAACCAACGCGTTTTTACGACTCTTGATTAATTTGGTTGATTTCTTTTGGCCATATACATTTGGAGATATTCCTGCCGTTAATAAGGCATGCCTTTTGATTTGAGAGATGGTTAAGCGTTTTTTAATATTCATGTGATGACTATACGGCAAGCAAGTCATGGGTACAAAAAAACCACTCCGCAGAGTGGTTTTTAAGTGAGAAAGATTCTCTATCAATAACTGTGATTACTC
>JACCEC011813855.1_pt1 | contig 42686 bp, 24 predicted proteins | sample 7450121 | NCBI WGS metagenome assembly JACCEC01 (sample SAMN15323455, study PRJNA562643) | freshwater metagenome | isolation source: river surface water | place: USA:Blue River Watershed | collected 2017-08-18 | reverse complement strand
TATGGTGTAACAATCTCTGAGGCAACTGAAACTCAAGTTCTTGATGAGTCTTTTGTTTCTTTCAAGAGAATCAATGTTGCTCTGTCTACTCTTGCCAATGCGATTGCTAAGTTCTATGATGCTTCTGCTTATCTGAAGACTGCAAACGATTCTAAGTCTTTGCAAATCATCGGTAGTGAAGCACAACAAATCCAAGTGCGACTCTATTATGATTACCTGGTGCAGGTGATGGAGAAAGAGGCAGATGTTGCACATCAGGCAGAAAAGATTATGTCTGACCTGACTGGTAAGAGTGTTTCTCGGTCTTTCAAGTTGAACTTCCGCAAGGCATTTGCAGATAAAGTTGCAGAACGTCTGAAGGAAATGAAACTCGCAGAGAACCGAGTTCACGATGATGCCGATGCAGTGAAGAACAAACTCTCCACGATGCGATTCGGACGTGCCAAGAAGATGAATGGTGCAAACGGTGCTGGTGCTTATGCTGGTGCTGGTGTTGGTGGTTCTGTTTCTCTGAACCGTCAAGCATCTGGTTCTGTGGCAAAACAACTCTGTGGGGTGTGAGTTAAACATCCCTTTCTTTTTTCCCTTTTATTCTTGATACGATGAACGCACAACTTTCGATTGATGAGTGCAAAGTGATGTGGGTTGTTGGTGCATTGCAACGACTTGCAACTTTGGGTATGATTGGTCCTGATATTCCACTGAAACTGACTCCCGAGGCAGTGGATGATTATCTGGAGATTGATAATCATCGGAACATTTTGTTTGAATCAGACTTTGAGATTGCATCTATCTTCACTGCACTTGCAAAAGATGAGTGTGAAGATGAACCTGAACCTGATGATGTTGAAGCAATCATTGATTTGATTCTTGAGTATAAGAACAATCGCACTGAGATTGTTAAGTTTGCATTGTCGCATCAGACTATCTGAGTCCAGTGTTAAGACGTGCCACTTGTTCTAGTGGCACAATACACTCCCCAAACCCCTCCAGATGCCCTATAATGATGGAACATCAGCAATGGAACCGATGACTAAGGTTGAAACAATTCAATTTTTCATCAATCAAATTGAAGGTGATTTGGAAGATATTTCTTGGCAGATTCGGGAGGAAACAAATTATGAAGATAATTCTATTGATTATTTGAGTGAAGAGTATGATGAAAAGAAAGAACATCTAGAAAATCTCAAGAGTATTCTTTCTCAACTGCAAAACTGAGTTCTTTATTCTTTTCCTTTCAATGTTTGACCTGCTTAATTTCCAACCGCATCTGAATGGTATTTCTGGTGCGATTGCCGCAAGGCATAAGTTTGAGAATGATTGGGAGATTAGTGTAGTTGCTGGACCACCGAATTGTGGTCTTTATGGCAACATCAATGAGAATACCTATGAGGTTGGTATCTTCCGACCGAATGGTAACATGACTGAAGATGTAAGTGGATGGAATACGAAACATGAAGTTTCTGCGATGATGTGGGTGCTGTCTCAACTCTAGTCTCTTATACGATGTGCCACTTGTTCTAGTGGCACAGTAAATGAGCACAGACCCCAAAAGGTGCTATATTAAGAGGGTGGAGGGAGCAGGGGTGCCTGTCCCACCCGAGTCCAATTCTTCATTTGAATCAAGATGACTGCTGCTCAACGGATGGAAAAGCAATTCTTCATCAACTTCATTACTCTGGTCAATGAAGTGCAGGGTAAGCAAAAACTTCCTTCTCAAGTTGTTGTGAATCGCAAGTCTGCTTGGGTAAAGCAAACTCAAAACCCCAAACAGAAGAAAGATGCTCTGACTCTTGTTTAGTCTCTCTCTTTCTATCTGTCCCACATAAAAACAATCACAATGCTGATTAAAACTGTTTTCGACGTTCAAACTCAACAACCTGGGTATGCAATCTGTGATCCTCACACTGAACGTTGCGGTTTTGTGACTTACAATCTGCTCAATGCAATTAAAGCAGGGCAATGTAAGTCTTTCGATGAAGTTCAAACTCTGATTTCTAAGTGAGTATGTATAATCAAGTCCAGATTACTTATCAAGTGCCCTACAATGATTGTGAGTGGAGAGTTCAATCTTTCCCTGATATTCAAGAAGCACAAAACATGATTGATTTTTATCGGTCTTGTGGTTCACCTGCTAAGTTTGTAAGTGAGGATGACCAGAAATGATGACAGCATTTGTTTGGTTTCTTTTAATTGGTAAGACTGCAACTGCAATCTGGGCAATTAAAGTTTTTATTCGAGAATACAAGTACCTCAAAGCACAAGAACTGAAATGGAAGAAATGATTTTTCGATTCACACCTGATGAACTTGAAGTATTGCAATCTCTGATTGGATTCTTCAATGATGTTGGTATTCCTGATAGTGTAGACCAAGAATCATATGATTCATTGTTTGAAAAGGTAATGAGTAACTAGAATGGAACAACCCAATCGCACTCAAATGTTAATCGAGGCACTTGAGTTTTATATTTACAGACTCAAGGAAGATAATGCGAATCAAGCAGCAATCGACGCATACACAACTCTTCTGAAAGAGATTGATGTTGACAACTACTCGGTGATTGATTAAACCATGAAACGCAAAGAAAAACTTCAACTGCTGTCTAAAGCAATCAACGGCAAAGAACTTCTCCTCATCGCACAAGCAATTCTCAATTCCTCAAAATGATTCTTCTTCACAAACAAGACCATTCCTGCATTTATACGATTGACGAAGATTCAAATGAGTTGTATTATGCTCCTATCTACAAAGACAACACTGTAAATCTTTCCGAATTTGCCCCTGTTGACTTAAATGATGTTGATGAATATGATGTATTGACAATTCAAAAAGAACTCATCAATCTAAACAAATGAAACAAACAGTCAAAGACGTTATCAATCAACTTGAAAAACTAAATCCTAATGATACAGTCTTCGCACTTATCTACACTAAGGATGATGTAAAAGAAAATCTGGAACATTATAATTACAATCATACTGAAAACATCTATCCATATAATGATGAACTAGCAGAACAAGTTCTTATCAATCTAGATTGTTATGATGTAATCTATGAACGTGTTTATAATTGTATGCAAGATGAAGTTTCTTATCAAGTAGATCAACTCTCAAAGAAAGAAAACATTAAACTTGAATCTGCATCTTACTAATACGATGAAAGAAACATTTGTAAGGTTAAACAACGATCAGATTGAGTTGTTACTTTATTGTCTTGAACAACAAGAATATGAATTCAATGAGACTGAACAAACTCTATGCGAAGAAATCATTGATACTTTCACCTCTGCTCAAGTCGAATTAAATACCTAATCTTATGAATTGGTTAAATAAACGTTAATTAAAAAAAAGGTATTAAAAAACATATATTGGTGTTTTGTTCTTTTTCCACAAGGGTGTGGAAAACTATGTTAATTGACTGTCTTATACTCTCTAATGCCTTTTAATTGGTCTCTTATACTCTCTAAATCCTTCTAGTTATTGCCGTCTAAGCGTGCATTGTATCATAAAACTCCAGAAAAGTCAAGGGCATAAAACCACTTTGAAAACTGGCACACTATAACTCTCCAGCACAACTTTACAGTTATGTCAAGGGGTTTCGTGCATTATAATTCCTTATAAGACTCGAAATAGATTCATGCGTCTTATGAGATTCGTGCCTTTTTATTTGTTCGTCCATGAGACTCAAAGGACTTATGAGAATTATTCGTCTTATGCCAGTTCGTCTAGTGTCCATTCGTCTTATGATTCCAATCCCATTCGTGCTAGATTTATAGGGCGGGAGGAGAGGGAAGATAATAAACACCTAGAACTAATAAGAATTACACAGTGCTGCCTTATAAGTTTTCCACAGTTTCCACAATAGTTTTCCACAGGGTTGTGGAAAAAATATAAGAGTTTTCCACAGGTATGATACCCTGGGTAGGGTTTATAATTCTAATCACACAGTACTGTTTCGTGCTTTATATGCAGCACTTCGTGTTGACAACTGGGGGGTCTTCGAGTATTATGATACCTGGGTATAGGTTTATTATTCTAATTACACAGTGATGCTTAATTCATTATGTTCTCCCCCTCGTTATACCATACCTGGGTATAGGTTTATTATTCTAATTACACAGTACTGTTCGATTCCTTATTCGTGGTCGGTTCGTGATTAGAATAAAACAGTGTTGTTTGATTCTAATCGACAGTATGTTGCGATTGATGGGTATTCTTATACTAAACCGATGCCCCCCTAAAGTAAAAACGACCTACTACCCTAATCTATAAAAGTATGATTTGCCTTGAGAGTTTCTTTTTATAAAAAAAATTTTCCGAGGGTAGAAAAGTAATTTATAGGTTTCTTTTTCTAAAAAAATTTTCCGAGGGGGCAAAAATTCCTGTAAGGATGATATATAAAGAAAAAAATAAAGAGATGTTAGAGATTACTAACGAAGAACGAGAGTTACTAATCGAGTGCATACAATATCGATTAGAGACTGACAAAACAATAAATGCGGAAGATACCCTAAGAGAAGACCTGGAAGATTTACTTCTCAGGGTAGAGGAGAGTGATGAATACGTATAGTATAGAAGTCAAGGGTATCACATTACAGGAGAGAATTAGTCCAGAGGATTTAGACAAGACTTTAATTCAAGTGAGAGGACTTGTTTGGACTTCTGGTGGCAGTGATGAGGACATTAAAGTTGTTCTAAATAATGAAGAGACCCATTGCAATGATTGATTTGTAGTGGTATAATAGTAACGTCGAAATTTATTTTTTATGGCTAAAGGATTTACAGTAAAAGCAAATGCTCCAGTAACAAAGAGCACAGATGATTTCAATCTCCAGAGAGCAAAGGAGATGATTCGAGGTAAGTCAATTGTATTTTGTCTACCTGGAAGAGGATGTTCATATACATTCCTGAAGAGTTTCGTACAACTTTGTTTTGATTTAGTACAAGCAGGAGCAAGTATTCAGATTTCGCAAGATTATAGTTCAATGGTGAACTTTGCGAGATGTAAAGTATTAGGTGCGAATGTTCTCAGAGGTCCGAAGCAAGTTCCTTGGGATGGCAAACTCAATTATGATTATCAACTCTGGATTGATAACGATATTGTGTTTGATACTGAGAAGTTCTATCGTTTGGTTGATATGGACCAGGACATTGCTGCTGGTTGGTATTGCACTGAGGATGGACGCACGACATCCGTTGCTCACTGGTTAGAAGAAGATGACTTCAAGAACAATGGTGGAGTGATGAATCACGAAACTCTTGAGACCATGAGTAAGCGTAAGAAACCATTTACAGTTGATTACACTGGATTTGGTTGGGTATTGATTAAGAAGGGTGTATTTGAGCAACTTGAGTATCCCTGGTTTGCACCTAAGATGCAAGTCTTTGATTCTGGAGAAGTTCAAGATATGTGCGGAGAGGACGTATCGTTCTGTCTGGATGCGAAGGAAGCAGGATTTGAGATTTGGTGTAATCCAATTATTCGTGTTGGTCACGAGAAGACTCGAATCATCTGATGACCTTCTAGAAACGTCTTCTTGACGTTTCAAAACACTCTTGGTATGATTGCCCTTAGGAGAGACTTGAAGTTCTTCTGAGGGCATTAAAATGCCGAAAAAACCGTTTAAAAAAACCGTAAACGAAAACCAACTAGGAGATTTTTACAATGGCAGTTAAGAAAAGTGCAAAAGGTGGACAGAAAGTTGAATCGAAACCTAAACTGACTCTTCAAGGTGCAGGTCGTAATACTAAATATAGCGCAACGAGCCGTAATAAGGCACGTAAAAAGTATCGTGGACAAGGTAAAGGGTAATGTATCACCTAGACGTTAATGATGAGTGGAATGCAATTCATCATGACGACTTGTGGATATACAATAAATTACAATTAAGTCGGGTTTTAGGGTATGTTTGTGGTCCAACTGGGACCAAAGTACCTAAACCCGACTTTTATATTGTTCGACCTTCCATTAATTTTCTTGGAATGGGTCGATATGCCCGTATTGAATGGATTGATAAGGAATCTGATTTGGACCATCCATCAGAATTTTGGTGTGAAGTGTTTAAAGGAGAGCATTTAAGTGTTGATTACCACTATGGAGAAGCAAAATTAGTGGTAAGAGGCATTAAGGATGATAAAGATCCTCTTTATAAGTGGAAAAAATGGGAAAAAATTGATAAAAAAGTAGAATTTCCATCAATTTTAAAAAATTTAAAGGGAAATTATGACTGGATTAACTGTGAATTTGTTAATGGTAACCTAATAGAAGTGCATGTCAGGCAAAATCCTGATTTTAGGTACGATAATGATGTTGCAATTCCAGTTTGGGATGATAATTTTTGTGAAGATTCCAGTTTTATCAAGGATTCTGAGTATGATACCTATGGAAGACGAGGTATTTACATCAAATAAATAGTTTTTCGGGGAAAATAGGAGGATTTTGTGAATTGGAGAGATTTTCAATGGGGAATCACCTCCTATTGGAGGTATACGACGTAGAATTTGACCTACTAAACAACTCAATTGAGTTGGAAAAGGTCATGCTGGGAGGAATAGAACGTGCTGGTATGACCGTTCTGAACGTCTTTCAGCACTGTTTCTATCCACAAGGGTGTACAATCGTAATTGCCCTGTCAGAGAGTCATGTATCGTGCCATACATGGCCTGAAAATGGGTGTGTGGCAATTGATGTTTACACTTGTGGACCAGGAAATCCAAAATTAATTGCACTAGAGTTGTTAAAATATTTAAATTCTGATAACTATCAGTTAAGGCAGTTGTATCGTTGAGTAAATACCTATAGGAGATAGCAACCTCCTATAAAAAAAAGTTCTGTTTTCACAAGAAACAGGAGCTAACATGTCTAACTTACCAGTCGATAGAGACGTTAATTATATGAAAGCACAGTGGGGTACGACCAGACTCATTACTGATTACTGGACACAACCACTCGAACGACAAAAAGAAAAGACAACACATGATTTAAAAAGACAAACTGAATTACATGAAATGATTCGTAATGATGAAGATTATGATGATTGGGAATATGGAACTGAACCTTGTTATGGAAAGAAAGTCTGAAAAGTATTATAGATATATTAAATAGACTTGCATTCTTAATGGCCATAAGGATTTCACGAGCATTTAAAGACATTAGTTTGTCTTTTGCTAAGCATCCAGTAACAAATGATATTTTAGTCATTAAAAACGAAGACGCTATTAAGAAATCCGTTACTAATCTAGTGAGGACTGTTTTAGGAGAAAGATTTTTTAATCCTTTGCTCGGGACTTCTATTGAATCTTCTTTATTTGAATTGTCATCTGCAGAGACTAATCTCTTAGTAAAAGAAGAGATTAGAAATGTTCTTAGGAACTACGAAAAAAGAATTAAACTAACAAATGTCATAGTAGAGGTCCCACCAGATACCAATGAACTAAATGTTAAAATTGAGTATGATATTGTCGGCCTAGGATTTCCTAGACAAAATATAGAGTTTCTTTTACAACCAACTAGGATATAATGGCATTCAATCAATTTACAAACTTAGATTTTGAAGATCTAAGGAATCAGATAAAGGATTATCTAAGAACCAATAGTAGTTTTACCGATTTTGATTTCGAGGGTTCCAACTTCTCGATTTTAATTGATATATTGGCATATAATTCCTACATTACAGCATATAATACCAATATGACTGTAAATGAGGCATTCTTGGATAGTGCCACTCTAAGAGAGAACGTTGTTTCTCTTGCACGTAATATTGGTTATGTTCCTAGGTCTAGAAGGTCATCAAAGGCAACAATCAGTTTTAGTGTAAACACTGCTGGATTTTTAGACGTTAAATCGGTTACCATGAAAGCAGGTGTTGTTGCTTTAGGTACGATTGAATCAGGTAACTATGTATTTTCCATTCCAGAAGATATTACAGTACCAGTAGATGCTAATGGATATGCCAATTTCAATAATATATTGATTTGGGAAGGAACATTCTTAACAAAGAGTTATACTGTTAATAATGCTTTACCAAATCAAAGATTTGTAATTCCAAACCCAGCAGTTGATACTACAAGTATCAGAGTGTTTGTTACAGACTTATCAAACGAAGAATATAAGCAATACACTAATATTTTAAATATCGACTCAACTTCTAAGATATTCTTGGTTCAAGAAATTGAAGATGAGAGATATGAACTTATTTTTGGAGATAATGTGTTTGGAAAGAGACCTACATCTGGTAGTTCTATCTTTGTGAGTTACATTATTACCAATGGAAAAGATGGAAATGGATGTGCAAACTTTAATTTCTCTGGAATTTTAGAGGATAATAATCAAAATAGAATTACTAGAGGAATCTCAGCAATCTCAACAATTAATTCATCTGAAAACGGTGATAATATTGAAAAGATTGATAGTATTAAATATCTTGCCCCAAGAGTATATTCATCTCAGTACAGAGCAGTTACTGCAAATGATTATAAGGGATTAATTCCTACTATATTCCCAAATGTTGAATCCGTAAGTGCTTATGGTGGGGATGAAGTTGATCCACCAGAATATGGCAAGGTTTTCATATCAATTAAACCAAGACAAGGTAAATTTTTATCTAAAATTACAAAAGAACAAATTAAAAAAGATTTAAAACAGTATTCAATTGCTGGAATCAAACCAGAAATTGTTGACCTAAAGTATCTTTATGTCGAATTAAATACTAGTGTTTACTACGATAGAGGTTCTGTCTCTGATGTTTCTTCTTTACAGAGACAAGTAATTGAATCTTTGGCAGCATATGGAACTTCATATGAACTGAATAATTTCGGCGGAAGATTTAAGTACAGTAAAGTTAATGCTTTAATTGATGATATTAGTGCATCTATTACATCAAACATCACTAAAGTAAAAATTAGAAGGGACTTACAACCAATTTTTGGTGCATTTGCAACTTATGAAATTTGTTTTGGAAATGCGTTCCACATCAAGAAAAATAATATTGCAGATGATAGGGGATATAACATTAAATCTACTGGATTTACTCTTAACGGAGTAGATGGAATTGTATATCTTAGTGACGTTCCGATTACGGAAGAACGTGGAAGTATATTTTATTTTACACTAAAGGATAATATTCCCTTTATTATTAATAATACGGCAGGAACTGTATATTATAAAAAAGGAGAAATCATGCTAGATACTGTAAATATTACTAGTTCAGTAAGTCCAAATGGAATTGAAATTCAAGCAATTCCAGAGTCAAATGACGTTATTGCATTGAAGGATATATATTTAGACCTGAGTATTGAAAACCTTGTTGTCAACATGGTTGAAGACAAGATTACTTCTGGTGAAAATACTTCTGCTACTGAATATATCGTAACCTCAAGTTATACAAACGGAGACTATACAAGATAAAATGACAGATAATAGAGTAAAGATTCAACATATCCTTGAATCTCAAATCCCAGAATTTTTAAACGTAGATTCTCCTCTTTTTCAAGAATTTTTGAGTCAATATTATATTTCTCAGGAACACCCCACAGGTATAACGGATCTTGCTGCAAATTTAAGTCACTTAAAGAATTTAGAAATATATAACAACGAACAATTTTATACTGCTTTTGTTCCATGCACATTAGTATCTGAATTAAATTCATTTAGTGATGTAATCAAGGTAAATCACACTATTGGTTTTCCTTCATCATATGGATTATTAAAAATTGATAATGAAATTATTACATACAAATCAAAGACCGATACTGCTTTTGTTGATTGTTCTCGTGGATTTAGTGGAATTGATGCAATTTCAAAATCAACTCAATCTGAGATATTAAATTTCTCAAGTACGGATTCTGCTGACCATGCAAGTGGTTCAGTTGTAAATAACTTAAATCTTGTATTTTACGCAGAGTTATTCAGAAAATTTAAAGCACAGTTTTTACCTGGGTTCGAGAATAGAAATTTTATTCCCCAAGTAAAAATTAAAAATATTCTATCAAGAGCAGTTGATTTTTATACTACTAAGGGAACAGATACATCATATAAACTACTTTTTAATGTTTTATATGCATCTCCTGCAGAGATGATTAAACCTCAAGATTATATCTTGAGACCTTCAGATGATAATTTCTTTGTTACAAAAAACGTTCTTGTTGAAAAAATTAGTGGTTCTGACCCACTATTATTAACTGGAAAGACTCTTTATCAAGATAATAATGGATCTGGGTCTTCCAGTGCATCAATTTATTCAGTTGAATATAGACCATTTGATGGAAAGGATTTATACGAAATCTACTTAGATAGCACTTCTTTCATATCTTCTTTCCGTAGTACAAAGAAAACTAATCTTTCTAGAGCAGCAAAGGCAGGAGCAACTACACTGTATGTTGATTCTACAGTAGGATTCCCTAAAAGTGGTTCTTTTATTGTAAAGACTGATAATGCAAAAGGAATTTTATTAGAAGTTACATATACCGATAAAACAAATACTCAATTTTTAGGAGTAAGTGGAGTAATTGTAGACTTTAATTTTGGTGATGAAATTTTTGAAGAGAATTTTGTATATGCATATGATTCCAATGATGAAGAAGTTCAACTTAGACTCATCAATGTTATCGGTGAAGTTGATTATCAGAAAGCATCAAATCTACTAATTAATGACAAAATTGCTCTATCTTCCTTTGGTGCAGAGATTGGAGATAAACCAGAATTTTATAGTTGGGTTTATAATGTTGCAACCAATCATAAAATCAAAAGCATAGTAAAAACGGGGTCAAGTAGTGGTAAGATTTACACTGTCACTTTATACGACAAGGTTAAATTTTATCTTGACCAGGAGTTGCAACTAGCAAATCCAGATGTTTCTGCAGATGTTCCTATAGATTGTACAGTAACTAATATAATTTCTGATAGTATTGTAGAAGTTTTTAGTAATCAAAATGCTTTAGGAAAAACATTACTTAAGCAAATAATTTTATTGGGTTCTAGTGATAATAATCACACACCATCAGTGGATTCAATCCCTGTAGCAGTTCAGAATACTTATATTGATGATTCATATGAAAACTTTTATGTCACTGCATCTGGTGTTCCCAATTATACTTTATACTCAAAAGAACAAAGAATAAAAACATCTACTATAACTGGAGCAGGGAAAACTGATACTCTGGAAACAGATATAGTACACAGGTTCTATACTGGTGAAAAAATTTACTACTTCCCATCATCAAATTCTGGAATTAAAACTGGAATTTACCATGTAACTGCAGTTGGAGATAATAAAGATAGTAAACAAGTAAAACTATCTTTAAGTAAGAGTGATTTATTCTCTAAAAAGTACATAAAGTTTGATAGAACAATTACTTCAGATTCATTTGTAAAACTTGATTATGAGAATAAAGTATTAAGTAACCAAAAACTTCTTAAAAAGTTTAACTACAAAAAGGGTGATAGTACATTAAAACAAGTAGCAGATAGAACAACAAATAATAGACAAATTGGAATGTTGGTCAATGGAGTTGAAATATATTCACCAACACTATTTGATGAAAATATCTATTATGGTAAGATTGATTCTATTTTAGTTACAAATCCAGGAAGTGGTTATGATATTATTAATCCACCAACTTTACAAATTACCGATACAGTTGGAACTGGTGCAACTGCTTACATGAATATTGTTGGTGGTCTAAGTCAAGTAAAAATTATTACCCCAGGAATTGGATATCAAACAAAACCAAAAATTACCATTATTGGGGGAAATGGTACTGGTGCGGTTGTTGAACCAAATCTTGTTAAATCCCAGATAGTTGCTGGATTTAAAGGTGATGGTTCTGGAGTAAATCCAACAACAAATACTATTATATTTTCATTAAAGCACAATTTTGATGACGGTGAAGAAGTTGCATATAATTCAATTGGAAATGCAGAAATTACTCCACTAAAAAATGATGCAACTTATTATGCTGGAGTTATTGATGGTTATCAAGTAAGACTATATGAAACTCTAGAGAATGCATATAATAAAACAAATGAAATTAACTTAGTTGGTATTAGTTCTGGTTTCCACAATTTAAAGTCAATTAGGTCAAGAAATACAATTACCCAAGTTTATGTAAAAGAAAGTGGATCTGGATACTCAAATAGATTGATTAAAGTCCCTTCTGTATTAGCATTTGATGGAAAAACAAATGGTGTTAATACATTTGATGATTATATTTTTGCATTAAACCACAGATTTAAAAATAAAGATATTGTAAGATATTCAACAGATGGAACTTCTATTAGTGGTTTAAGTACGACTTCAGAGTATGTTGTAACTGTTTTAGATGATAATAAATTCAAACTTTCCAACATAGGTGTTGGAACTCAATTCTTTGATGTTGAGTATGAAAATAAAAGATATGTCAATATTGGTTCTTTAGGGACAGGAAATCATACTTTCTATTATCCACCAATTAGATTGGTTGTTGAAACTCTTTCTGGAATTGGTGCTACCACAATTATTGAACCAGAATTTGAACCAGTATTTACTGGTTCTGTTGAAAGTGTATTCCTAGAAAGTAGTGGTGTTGGATATGGTGTATCTGATGTTATTAACTTCCATAGAAGACCAGATATTAAGGTCAAACCAATTGATTCAGAGGCATTGTTGAGACCAATTGTTGTTAATGGAACTATTGTAGACGTGCAATTCTTAACTTTTGGTAGAGGTTACGATAAGGGAATTGATATTATTGTAAATGGTAAAGGAAGTTTTGCTGATATTAGACCAATTGTAGAAAATGGAAGAATTGTAGCAGTAAATATTGCCAATGGTGGAGTTGGATATGAACAAAATGACACATCAATAACTATAAAGAGAAGAGGTATAGATGCTAAATTTATTGGAAATGTTTTTGAGTGGAAAATTAATCAAGTAGAAAAGAATAAAACTATTCTTACAACACAAGATGGTGGATTTATTGCACCAAGTAAAAATAGAGATTTTGGATTACAATTAATTAATTTTGATGCTCCAAAAATTTTAAGGCAAAAATTAAAAGACCACGTTGATAGTTCTAATAGAGAGGTTTTAGATAATTCGCACTCTCCAATTATTGGATGGGCATACGATGGAAATCCGATTTATGGTCCATACGGACAAGTTGGTTCCAGTATTATTAAGATAAGATCAAGTTATGGAAAGAAAGTCGAACCAAATAAATTGTTAAGACCAGATTTTCCAGATGGATTCTTTACTCAAGATTTCTATTATGATAGAGCATTGGGTGACTTAGATGAACATAATGGAAGGTTCTGTATTACTCCAGATTATCCAGATGGAATTTATGCATATTTTGCTACAATTGATAATAGTACAATTTCCAAATCGGAATTTCCTTACATAATTGGAAATTTCTTTAGAGACTACGTAATTCCAGAAAATTATTTTCCATCATTCAATCAAGATGTTGACCTAGAGAAATTAAATGCTATTAGAAATATTGGACCATATTACATTAACTCTAATGATTCTAATTATGACTTAATTGCAAAAACAGATAAAAAACACAAACAAGAATTTACAGTAACAAGAACACTTTCATCCAAAATTGATTCCATCCAAATATATTCCCCTGGAGATGGATATAAAGTTGGTGATAATATTAATTTTGGTAATTTTGGCACAAGTGGAACTGGTGCTGCTGCAGTCGTTTCGAGGGTAAGAGGTAAAAATTTAAAACAAATTGGAATTGGAATTAAAACTGCAACTAATGTTGTATTTTCAACCAAAGGAGTTACAGTAGAAGCAACAACAAAAGAACCTCATGAGTTTTTAAATGGTGAAAGAATTTCAATATCTGCTATTTCTGATGCAAGATACTCCTATTTGGAGGGAATTAATCAAATTATAGTTCCATCAAAAGAAGTAGGAATCAGCACTAATATTGATGTTGTAGGTGTTACTGGTCAAACAACTGCTATCAAAGTTAATGATGTATCTGGATTCAATGTAAATGATTTTATTAGTATTGATAGTGAAAAATTACAAATCATAAGAATAATTCCAGAAACTTCAGAATTTATTGTCAATAGACTGGCAAATACTGGAGTTCATACTGTTGGTATTGGCACAATAAAACTTTTACCAAACAAATTTTACTTTACCTCCAATGAAGTTAAATTACCAATTAAAAGCAATTATGTAACTTACTTTGATTCAAAGTCATTTATTGGATTTGGTAGCACAGGTTCTTCTTATACATTATACGATCAATCAGTAATAAAGTTACCAGCAAGAACAATTTATATAAAGAATCATTCGTATTATACTGGGCAAAAACTTAAGTATAATGTTGGGATTGGTGGAACTAGTATTTTAGTATCAAATACAATAAACCCAGCAGATGCCTTCCCACTACAAAATAATCAAGATGTATATGCTGTAAATCTTGGACAAAATCTTGTAGGATTATCGACTGTTGGATATACTACGTCAACAGGAATTGGCACGACATTATCTTCATTGTACTTCTTTGATGACTTTGTTGTTACTGGTGCTGCACATTCATTAACAACAGTCAATGAGGAAGTAATTGGAAAAATTGAAAATTTCGCATTAAATGTAATCACTGAAGAAGCACACTTATTAAAGGATGGTGAATTAGTAAGATTTAATCTTTCACCAAGATTAACTGATACTTTTAAAATCAGATACGATACAACACTGAGAAAGATTACTACCAATCTTATAAATTTTGATACTGTTGAGACAAGTACATCAGAAATATATCTACCAGATAATACTTTATCCACAGGAGATAAAATTGTATATTATTCAAATGGAAATGCTGCTATTGGTGGATTAACAAATAATCAAACATATTATGTAATTAAAGAAAAGAGTAATTATATTAGACTTTCCAATTTCTTTGTAAATTCACAATCTGGTCTTGGTATTACATTTACATCTTTTGGTGGTGGAACACATCAAATTGCTTTGGTTAATCCACCAGTATTTGGAACACAAGGAAATATAATTACATTTGATTTATCAGATTCTACTTTATCGGGTATGGATTTGAAACTTTATAAGGATAGTAATCTATTAATTGAATTAGAATCATATCGATATTTTAGAAATTCTATTGATGCTGGTTCTGCTGGTGCATTGTTAAGAGTAGATACAAATTCTAAATTTATTACAAATACTTTATTCTATAATCTAATTCCATTATCACCAAACGTTCTTGAAAAGTATCAAATATCTATTGATAATGAGGTAATTGGGCACAATAAATTAACATTGAAACCTAGTGCATATAGTAATGAATATGAAGTTGTTTCTACTGGAACGACTTCATTTAGATTTAATTTAAAAGAAAAACCAGAATATTTTTCTTATAATGTTACAAGTGGTATTAGTAGCATTTACTATGACACAAACTCAAAGAGTACGAATGGTCCAATTGCAGACATAAAAATTAATTTTGGAGGAAAGGGGTACAAAAAAATTCCAAGTATCTTATCAATTCAAAGCCAAAATGGAAAAAATGCAATTTTAAAACCAACATCCACTACTATTGGTAAAGTTGATTATGTTGAACGTGTTAAAGATGGATTTGATTATCCAACAGATCCAACTCTCAAACCAGTTTTGAGTGTTCCAACTGTATGTCAAATTAAAGATATTTCAAGAGTTGAATCAATTGGTATAGTTACTGGCGGAAAAGGTTATAATACTCCTCCAGTTTTAAAAGTTATTGGAAACGATAATATTCGTTTAATTTCTACAATTCAAGGTGGTTCAGTAAATTTTGTTGGAATTGCACAAAACACTAATAATTTGTCAATACCATTAAGAGTAGTTCCAACAAGAAATTCAAATGGATATGATATTGATGATATTGTTTATAATAATGTTAATGGTAACGTTACATTAGAATTAGTAAACAATGACAACCAAGTTTATCCACTAATAACAAATCAATATGGAAAGTCTGAAGTTGTTTTCCCATTTGCTGTTGGTGACCAAATATTCATTGAAGGATGCAGAATTGCAGATAATACAAAGAATAATTACAATTCATCGAATTATTCATACAGATTCTTTACTATTACTGGAATAAGTACAACAAATTATACTATAACTTATAGCATGAGTGGTATTGCAAATAATTTAGGAGAATACAATACTGATAATAATTATGGTTATGTAATAAACAAAAAAGATATGGCAGAGTTTGAAATGAAACTTGCTGATGATTTGGGTTATTCTTCGGGAGAAAATGTGATTGGATATGATTCAAATGGTTTTGCTGTTTTCTCTGCTACAGTTATGGAAAGTGGTTGGGATAATGCAATTAACCAATTAAGATTGTTTGACTCAAAAGGTGAACTTGAAGTAGGAAATAGATTGCTTGGAACTAGGTCAAGACTCTTTGGTGTTGTTGAAAATGTAAATCAATTTAATTTAAATTCATCATTAAGTGTCACTAGAGAAAAAATTAATGATTTCACAGATAAAACTGGATATTTGAATGACTATCAGCAAAGAATTGCAGATAACAATTACTATCAGAAGTTCTCTTATGCAATTAAATCACAATTGCCATATGATACCTGGAAAGAAGCAGTAAGATCTCTTGTGCATCCTGCTGGATTTAAAGAGTTTTCTGATTTGGATATTATCCAAAAAGCAAGTAATAATATGAAAGTTGGTGTTGGAGATTCATCACTAAATGTTCTTATTAATGTTGATAGAATAGAATCATTAAATAATAGATATAACTTCAGTATGGTAACTGAAGAAGAATCATTAGATGATGGTTCAGTAGAAAGAGTTTTCTTCCCAGACGGAGTTAGTTTAAAGTCTTACATTTTAAGTAAAACAAACAAAGTAATTCCAATTGATGATATTAGTGGTCAATTTACTGGTTTTAGCACCACAACTGGTGGACAAATTGTTGGATTGTCCACATTTAGTTTGAAAAATAAAGGATTCCCTCTATTTTATAGGGAATTTACATCGACTGATTCAAGTGTAGTTCAGATTTCTGCAGATAGATTTAGAGTTAGAAATCACAATTTCCAATCAGGACAAAAAATCTTTTATGATGTTCAGAGATTTAGCAGCAATCCTGTTGCCATTGCTTCAACAGTAGTCGATTCTTCTTACGTTGCTCCAACTATTAATCAAACATTTGATAGTCCAGTATTCTCCTTTGATTCTACTGTGAATACACTTGATTCCAATTAGACCATAAATAAAGGTAAAACGTTTAGTGTGTAATGGCGAAATTAGGGATAAGCACTGGTTCTACACCGAATGACGGCACAGGTGATTCGTTACTTTCTGGTGCCATTAAAATCAACAGTAATTTTAATGAAATTTATAATGCCATTGGAAATGGAACAACTATAACTAACAGGATTGCTTATGCATCTACTGCTGGTTTTTCCACAACTTCTGGGTATGCTACTACTTCTGGGACAGCAAATTATTCGGTAGTATCTGGAGTTAGTACATATTCTTCTTTATCTGGAATAGCAAGTGCTTCTAATTATGCAAATACTTCTGGAATATCTACGGTTGCTCAATTTGCACAGAATTTAACTGGAACTCCAAATATTTCAGCAGGAGTAATCACTGCATCGAGTTATTTTGGTAGTGGTGCAAATCTTAGTGGAATTATCACATCAATTCAGGCAGGAAGTAATGTTTCTGTTGCAATTACTGGTTCCGTAGCAACTATAAGTGCCACGGGAACAGGTGGGGGAAGTGTGTCATCTCAATGGTTGTCTGTAGTAAGTGGAATTGTAACAAGTTCTAACGTTGGTATTGGAACCACAATTGCAAATAGTGCTTTACAGGTAAATAACGGCACTATAAGTCTAACTGGAACCCCAGGAAGTAACGTTGCTATAAGTCTGAGAGATAACCATAGACTTACTTTTGGTGATTCTGGAACTAGTGATTCCTCAATATTTTTTGATGGAACGGAATTAAATATAAGAACATCTGGTGCTGTTAATATTTCCGATAATTCTGGAAGAGATGTATTTTCTGCAGTAGCAGGAGAGGGAGCAATACTATATTATGATAATTCTAAAAAATTCCAAACTTTAACTGATGGTGCTTATGTTGATGGAAATCTTGGTGTTCTTGGAATCGTAACTGCAACCAATCTAATAGTTTCTGGTGTCTCCACTTTTGCTGGTATTATAACAAGTACAAGAACTGGTGATAATGGAGCAACATTCAAATCTACTGGAGGTAAAGCATATACTGTATTAAATTCTGCCACTAATTTTGTTTCATTCCTTGATTTCCAGGAGAATGGAATATTAAAAGCAAATGTTGCTTATTCACCAACGACTTCTGGTGCTTTAGAATTAAACTCTGCAGTACCATCCAACGTTGTTATTGCAACTGGGGGTGGTAACGTTGCAATAGGAACCACAAATGCAACAAGCAAACTTACAGTTCAAGGAACTTTAAGTGTTTCTGGTGTTTCTACATTCCAGAATGGATATAAAGTTACTGGTGGTAATTCATATTATGGTGATAATGTTAGATTATATTTTGGAAATGACTCCGATATCTTCATTGGACATCAGACTATACCTTCACCAATAAATTATATTGCTGGTGCAAATAATATACCTTTAACAATTTGGTCAGATAATCTGACTCTTGGTGCTCAAAATGGTGAAAACTTTGCAACCTTCACGACCAATGGTTCTGCATCACTTTATCATGATAACTCTAAGAAATTTGAAACTACTAGTACTGGTGCAGTAGTAACAGGAGTTTTAACAGCAACATCATTCTCTGGTTCTAATACTCTTAAAGAAAGATTAGTTGTATCTGGAGTAACTACTTCAATTGCAAACAATGGAATTGGAAATACTAATATTACTGGATTTAAGTCTTATGCTCTAATGAAAGTTGGTCTTTCCACTGCAGGATGGTTAAGACTATATACTGATAGTGAATCAAGAGATAATGATGTTTTCAGAAGTGTTGGAGAAGACCCAGCACCTGGAAGTGGAGTAATTGCAGAAGTTGTTACCACTGGCATTTCAACAACTCAGATTATTTCTCCTTTTGTAATGGGTGGCAATTTAGATAATCCTGCTGACACTACAATCTACGCAGCAATCACAAACCTTTCAGGTTCTACTCAAGCAATCACCGCAAACCTAACCATTCTTCAACTGGAGGCATAAGATAAATGGCAATTACTACAACTACAATTACTAAATCAGTAGGATGGGCAAAAACCGATGTAATTTTGCAACTTGAAGAAGCATTTACTTGGTTGGGTTGGCACGGAGGAACAAGAACTGGTATTATTACTGGTATTAGTGCTTATAGTGGTGGTGGAACTGTAGGAAGTTCCCAGACTGATTATTATGATGTTTTTCCTATATCTACATCTGGCATTGGTACTGGTGCATCTTTTAGAGTAGATAGACAAAATGGAAGTATAGGCCAAATACTTGTGAATCGTCCTGGATATGGATATACTAACGGTGAAGTAGTTCAATTATCTGCGGCAGATATTGGGGGATCTGCAAATGGAGCAACTGGTATTGCAGTTACTGTATTTGTTGCTGGAGGTGCTTCTCCAATAAGTTATGGAAGCACAACTACATTCTACGATAAAGATGTTACTTCAGGAGCAACATATCCTTGGGGTGTTCTTAGACACACCATCCAACAAAATAAAAAATTTGGTGATACATATAGAATTTTCCAAACAGCATCAAATACTACATTTAATATTGATGTTTGTTCTGGATTCCATCCATGGAATGATGACAATCTCAGTGACAGAGGAAATGGATATGGTAATCGTTTAGTTGGAAATTACTATTTTGACATTGTAGATACTCCAGTTCTAGGTTCAGGACACAGATTCAATATCAATAATACGAATAATTTTAATTACACTCAAGCATACAATATAACTTTTGCAAATTCATCCTCATATCAATTAGATTTAAATATTTTTAGGTCTGGAATTGATCCAAGATTTGCTGTATTATCATTTAAGCATCCAACTTTATCATCAACTAAATTAAGAGATAATACATATTTTACATTTATAGCTCATAATTTCACAACAAACATTTGGGATTTAGATTACTTGTTCCTCAGTGGACTTACTGAGATTGTTCCAAGCGGTACTGAAACCAATGCATATTTAGAATTTAGAACTCATTGTGTTGGTAATTCATATTATTCTGGTGTTTCTGGTGCTTCTAAAAGAGCAGCAGAATTTGGATATATTCCTTGGAATGGAGGTGCAGCAAACTCAGGATATAAATCAGTTTTTTATCAATCAACATCAAATGATGATGATTACCAATCATATTATCATGGAATATATGTAAGAAGTGATAATACTATCAACCAAGGTCAATTAAGTGATAGTAGAGCAAAAGGTGGATATAGTGGAATCACCGATACTTTACCCTCACAAACTAATTATAATGCAGTAATCAAAGGAATACCAATTAATGCTGCACTTATTCCATGTCCATATTATATGCCAGATGATTTTGTTCTAATTGATTTTGATAATGAAGCACCAAATGCAAATATTCAGCAAGGTGATACAATTACAATTAGTGGTTCAGAAGTTTATACTGTTATTCAGGGTTCTTATAATCAAACAAATAGAACTCGTGGAATCCTATTCTGTGCGAGGACAGTTTGATGGCTGCTTGGACTTTTTCACCAATTCCTTCAACAGCAGTGGTTGGTATTGCATCAACTTCTATGACAATAGCAACTACTGCCATATATACCGTTGAATCTTCCAACGGTACTGTTGGGACAAGTGGCACAACAGCAAATTATACAATTTTGAATTCAACTATTCCTGGATGGTTGACGGGAAGAAGACCTGTAAATGGTCAATTATATCCTCGTGGTGTTTATAATAAATAAAAATATAAGAGCAAATTATGGCAACAAGAGTAGTTCCAGGTTCAGGGGCATCGTTTGTACCAACATTTAATGCTGAGTATGGTATTTCTTCTATACAAGTAACAAGTGGTGGTTCAGGGTATGCTTCGACAGATCCACCAAAAATAGAAATTGCTGGAACTCAGACACCTCTTGTTGAAGGAGTTTTTTATCCAATTATAGTTGGTGGACAAATAACGAGAGTTGCTGTTATCGAACCTGGTTCTGGTTATTTTCCCATTACACTCACAACAGACACAAGAATTGGTATTGCAACAACATCTTTTGTTGAAAGTTCATTAATTGTAAGAAAAGGAACAGATTCAAATCCATATCTTTCAGTTGCATCTACAGACTCCCATATTTTAATGGCAGTTGAAGGTGGTAGTGGTAGTTCCATATTTGAAAATGGATATAACGTTGCAATATCCACATCTGTAGTAGGAACATCTGCAAGTGTAGCACCAAATAATTCATTTAATCAAAATGCATTTTATGGATTCTTTGATCCATTCCCAGCATATGCAACCTCTGGTATTGGAACTGGAGCAAAGTTTAATGTCTTTATAGTATACAACTCAAATACTGGAATTCCAATTTCAACTTCAGTTGTTCTAAGAGAAGGTGGAAATGGATATGCTGTTGGAGATACAGTATCCATTTCTGGAACTTTCATGAATGGAACAACACCAACAAATGATTTATCGTTTACTGTTTCTAGTGTAGCAAATACTAGAATTGTTGGTGCAGCAGGTTCTGTATATACAAATATTCAAGGAACCACCACAGTAGGTAATGGAAGTGGTGCAGTATTCACAATTAGCAGAAATGCTCTTGGTGATATATCAAATATTAGTATTACCGATGGTGGTGTAGGATATGCATTAACTGATGTTATAAGTATTGCTGGTACATCTATTGGTGGGGTAACACCAGCAGACAATTTATATCTATCCCCAACTGTTCTTGGTGCAGACAAACTACCAAATGTTTTGTATGTTAATAAACTAGATGATGACTCATTTAGAGTTAGTGGATTATCTACATCCAATCAATTGGATTTAGTATCATATGGAAATGGAACTCATTCATTTACATTTGATAATCCAAATGCAAGTAGCATAATTTCAATTGATAATATTATTCAAAGTGCATTATATAAGAGAGATTTGCAAACATCACTATCTTCTGTTATTGGTGTTACTACAAATATCATATATCTTTCTGGAATATCTTCTATCACAACTATTGATACAATTCAAATTGATTCAGAATACTTTAAAATTAAGAATATTGGTTTAACCTCTTCAAATGCATTTGAAGTAGTAAGAGGTTATCTTGGTTCAAATGTTGGATACCATACAGTTGGAGCAGCAGTTACTATCCTTAGAGGTGACTATAATATAGTTAAAGACAAGATTAACTTCACAACTCCACCATATGGTGAAATTGGTCTTGTTGGACTAAAAGTTAACTCTACATTCTCTGGAAGGGCATTTAGTAGGAGATTTGATCCAGGAACACCAAATGATAAGAATATAATCTTTGATGACATTTCAACAAAGTTTGTTGGTGCATCATCTACAGAATTTTTCCTAACTTCTTACGATAAACCAGTTGTTGGAGTTTATACTGATACAAATACAGTTCTAACAAGTGGAATCGATGTCAATAATAATCCAATCGTACTCATTAATAATGTTCCACAAATATCAAATACAGATTTTGTAGTAGATAATGCAGGAAATAATAGAATAAGATTCTTGACTGGAACACCAGGTGCAGGAAAAATTTCAAGGACTGGAATTACGTCTGGTTATGGTTATGTTCCACTTGTATCTGCTGGTGCTACGGTTACTATTGGTGCAGGAGGAACAATTTCTGCAGTAACAATTAGAGGATATGGAAGTGGTTACAGAACAGCACCTACAATCAAAGTATTCTCAAGTGTTGGTAGTGGAGCATCCCTATCTGCAACAATTGGAACTGGGGGAACAATTACTTCAATTTCTATTGTCAATGCTGGTTCTGGGTATACATCTAATCCAGCACCTGTGGTATCTATTGGAATACCTTCTAATTACAGTGATTTAGCACTAGAATATATTCCAGGTTCAACTGGTTCTGGAACTGGAGCAAAGGCATCAGTAGTTGTAGGAAACCAAGGAAATATTATTGGATTTAACATGGAAGAACCTGGATTATATTATAAACCAGGTGATATTCTCAGACCTGTTGGAATTTTAACTCAAGTAGGAGCAGCATATAGTGAGTTTAGAATTACAGTAGAAGATACAATGACGGATAAGTTTAGTGGATTTTATCCTGGTCAATTTATTCAATTTGATGATATTTCTAGGTTCTTTAATAGCTTTAAGAAAAAGTTCACTCTTACTGTTTCTCAAGGAGGCACAACGGAAGTATTGAGTCTTAAGACAGATAAAAGTACAGACATGAAAATGGAAAATAACTTGTTTGTATATATTAATGATGTTCTTCAAGACCCAGTAACTTCATATACATTTAATGGTTCTAGAATTATTTTTAAAGAAGCACCAAAGACTAATTCTAAATGCACAATTCTCTTTTATAGAGGTTCCGATTTAGATGTTGAGCAAGTTGACCCACCAAGAACAATCAAAGAAGGTGATATTATTCAGATCGGAGAAAATATCTTAGATCCAGCAGATAGAGAACAATTCGAGAGAATTGTTAAGAGAATTGTATCTTCTGATTCTTTAGATACATTTACTTATGATAGTTTGGGAATTAATACTGACCCAACAAAAGAGAGACCACTCAGATGGCAAAAACAGACAGTAGATAAAATTATTAATGGTGTCTTATATTCTAAGGCAAGACCAAGTTTGACATCTAGAGTAACTCCAAACACAAAACTAATTAAAAATTTACAGCAAAATGATTCAGTAATTTATGTCAATAATGCTTTCCCAATCTTTACTGATGTTGATGGTTTATCAGAAAATCTAAGAGACATTAATATTGTTGATGTAGGTGAAATTAGACCAGCAATATCATCTGTTTCTGTTTCTGCTGCATCAACTGTTTCTGGTGTCAGTGTTTTAGATGGTGGTTTTGGGTATAGAAATATTAAAAATCCAGTAGTTGCAATCTCATCTGCATTTATCAAGAAAAAAGATCCAATTTATAACTGGGTTGGATCAAATAATGGTATTTCCAGCAGTTCAGTCTTGAACTCATTGGCAATCGGCAATCCTATTGTTGCAGTTGGAAATAGTGGAGTTGTTGCAGTTTCAACCAATGGAGTGTCTTGGACTCAAGGAACTATTGGGTTTGGTCAAACCATAGCATTCAATTCTGTTTCTGTTGCTCGTACAACTAATTTTTATGCCGTTGGCGAAGCAGCAAAATTAGTAAGAGCAACTGGAATTGGAAGTACACTATCTTCTTGGCAGCAACCAGTACTACTTAAAGAGGTTGTTCAGATCGGTAGTCCAATACCACTAATAACATTCAGTACTTACTATGGTGAATTTATGGATATCTCTTATTCGACCTTAAGAGATACCTGGATCGCAGTTGGAACAAATGCTGGTTTGTTTAAAGGTGTTGGTGTTGGTGCTACTGCCTTCTTTGAAAAGAGTCCTTCATCTTTTGGAACACTACATGGTGTTGCTAATAATGATGCATATTTTGTAGTTGTTGGTGAAGGTGGTGCTATTCACTACTCAGATGCTGGAGACATTTGGGATAGAATTCTACAACTACCAACAACGAGAACTTTCTATGATGTAGTATGGACTGGTTCTCAATTTGTTGCTGTTGGTGAACAAGGAACAATATTTACATCAAATTTGGGTAATAGAAATTGGAGTAGAATCGTACCAAATATTTCTGATGACCTGATTAAAATTAAGTATGAGTATGGTGTATATGTAGCATTAAATTCTTCTGGTCAATTATTATATTCTCTCGATTTGTCGTATTGGACATTCAGAAGAACCAATCAAACAAATTCTATTTCAGATTTGGCATTCATTCCTGCCCCACCTCCACCAAATTTAAGACCCCCAACTCCAGTTATTGCTGAAGAAGGTAGATACTTATTGGTTGGATCTGCTGGCACTACCATGTATGCGGAACCAGTTTATAATAGAGCAACTGCAATATCTACAACAGTTAATGGTTCAGTAACTTCAATTGTAGTTATTAATCCTGGATTTGGTTATTCTTCACTAACTCAACCACCAGTAATTGTTCAATCAGATACATTAAAATCAGAAAAAGTATACTCAATTAAAGCAAAAGGTGACTTTGGACTAATTAAGTATGTTGGTGTTGGAAACACATTTATTGATTTCACTTTACAATCAGAGCAATATGACAATGCAACATTGGGAATTGGTTACTCCTCATTGAATACTTTTGGGGTAATATACAGTAGTCTTCAAGTTGGTGATTATTTTGTAATTAGTGAAAGCAATTCTACAGTTGGTCATGCTCTAACTGGAATTTCTACTTATACTGGTGGGTTAAATAATTACCCAGCATCTAAAGTTGGAACTGCATATACAACTTTAGATGGTGTGTATTTGGTAGAAAGAGTAACAACACCAGCAGCAGGTATTGTTACTGTAAGATGTATGTTTGCATTGGCACCTGGAAATACTTCAATTCAAGTAAACACAAATGCAGTATCAAATGGTGTTTATGGAAGATATAGTTGGGGTGTTATCTATGATTATCAAAATAGAAGTAGATTTTCTCCAAAAGACTTTGTTGTAAATACAGATAATGGATTAGTGGGACTATCGACCGCACCTGACGTTTATCGAACTCGTGGTGTTAAATAGAAATAAATAAAGAAAAAACGGTCGTACAAAATGCCTGCAATTATAACTGATCAGTTTAGGGTAATGAACGCCGAGACTTTTGTTAAAAGTTTAGTCTCTGTGGGAAATACTTCTAATAATTATTATACATTTATCGGTCAACCAAATAGTTTAAATACTCAAGCTGGTGGTTCTTCTATTTGGGGGGATGGACTTTCTCCTTTAGATGGTTTTGAAGAAGAGAGTAGGGTAAAGGAAACCATCATTGCTATGAAAAAAGTGACAGGTGAAGATGTCAGAAGAATGATCAGAAAGGTCCAATGGACTTCTGGAACAACTTATGAAATGTATCGACATGACTATACAATTTATAGAAAGACTCCAGTAACAAATCAGGCAAGTCTATATGAATCAAATTTTTATGTAATTAATGAAGATTTTAGAGTTTATATCTGTCTACAAAATGGTACTGACCCAGAGAATCCAAATGGAAGACCATCATTTGACCAGCCAGAATTTATCGATTTAGAACCAAGACCAGCAGGTACAAGTGGAGATGGATATATTTGGAAATATTTGTATACAATTAAACCATCTGAAATTGTAAAGTTTGATTCTATTGAGTATATTCCAGTCCCAGAAAATTGGGGTCAGGTGGGAGAATCAATTGCAACAAAAAATAATGCGATTGATGGAAAAGTAGAAGTAATTACTATTACAGACAGAGGAATTGGTTATCAACCAATTTCAAAGTCATTTATAAATATTCCAATTCTTGGTGATGGAGAAGGAGGAAAGGCAACAATTACAGTAGACTCTTTTGGAAAAGTTTCAGAAGTATTTGTTACTGATGGTGGTTCTGGTTATACAAGAGGAATTGTAAGATTTCAACCAGGTGCTCCTGGTGTACCTTCAGAATTATCAAATAGTGGTTCTATAGCAACTTTTGATGTTATTATTCCACCTAAGGGTGGGCATGGATATAACATCTATAAAGAACTTGGTGCATATCGAGTTTTAGTATATTCTAGATATATCACTGACGAAACAAATCCAGATGTTATTTTAGGTAATGACTTCGCAAGAGTTGGTATTATTAAAGACCCAACAATTTTTGGAAGTGACACTGAAAAACTTACTTTAGGTGAGGTAAGTGCATTAAATGCATTAAAATTAACAGGAGTTACAACTCAAACTACATATCCTGTGGATTCAATTATAACTCAAACTATTGGAACTGGAGTAACTGCGATTGGATTTGTTGCTTCTTGGGATAGCACTACTGGTGTTTTGAAATATTATCAACCAGTTGGTTTAGCTACAGTTGGTGTTAATTATAAAATTAATGGGTTTACTGCAACTGCAACTGCTGGTGGTTCTTATACAATTGAATGTCCAACTATTGTTGGTCCCGTTCTCAGTATTGATAGAAACTTTACAGGTATTAGTACCGTAATAAATAGTAGGACATACCAATTAGGAAGCAATTTCGTCTCTGGAATATCTTCAGCAGAATATAATAAAAAGTCTGGTGAAATCATTTATATTGACAATAGGAAAGCAATTCCGAGATCGGCAAGCCAAAAAGAAGATATTAAAATCGTATTGGAGTTCTAAAGAAAAATGCCCCAAAATACTAATTTAAATGTATCTCCATACTTTGATGATTTTGATGCAACTAAAAATTATCAAAGAGTTTTATTTAAACCAGCAACTCCAATACAAGCAAGAGAACTGACAACACTTCAGTCAATTCTCCAAAATCAAGTTGAGCAATTTGGAAAACACTTCTTTAAAGAAGGCTCAATGGTAATTCCTGGGCAGATTGCATATGATTCGCAATATACTTGTGTTCAAATAGATGAAACTCACCTTGGAATTCCAGTATCTCTTTATGTTAAATCTTTGGTTGGAAAATCAATCAAAGGAGAAGTTAGTGGTGTAACAGCAAAAGTAGAAAATTATATTACAAACTTAGAGTCGGATAGAAAAAATTATACTCTTTATATTAAATATCAGAGTTCTGGTGATGTTAGTTTTGAAAACAAAGTATTTGTTGATGGAGAAAACCTAGTAGCACTAAATGACATTACTTATGGTATTTCAGCAATAAGAAGTGGAGCAACATTTGCGACTACTATTGTATCCAATTCAACTTCAATTGGTTCTGCCGTAAAAATTGCCTCTGGAGTTTATTTCATTAGAGGTTTTTTTGTAGCAGTAAATCCACAAACAGTAATTCTTGACCAATATTCAAATTTACCAAGTTATAGGGTTGGTTTACTTATTAATGAGGAAATTGCAGTAGCATCAAATAATTATAATGATTTATTTGATAATGCACAAGGATTTTCAAACTATTCTGCACCAGGAGCAGACAGATTAAAATTTGATTTAACACTCATTAAAAAGGAAATAGACGATTTTAATGATGAAAATTTTGTTGAGTTACTTAGAGTAGAAAGAGGAACCCTTCAAAAATTTGTAAAAACGTCTAATTATGATTTAATCAAAGATGAAATTGCAAGAAGAACATATGATGAATCTGGAGATTACTATGTAAAGCCATTCAATATCTCACTAAAAGAGTCATTGAATGACCAAATTGGCAATAATGGAATATTTTCACCTAATCAGCAAACCAGAGCGGGAAATCAACCATCAGATTCTATTGGTTGTATTTTAGTTTCACCTGGAAAAGCTTTTGTAAGGGGATATGATATTGAAACTATTGATACAACAATTGTAGACTTTCAAAAACCAAGAACTACTCAACAAGCAGTAAATCAATCTATACCATTTAGTGTTGGTAGACAAATTATTCTTAATAATGTAAATGGTTCTATTCCTGTTGGTTTTGGTTCAACTTCACAAGTTGCATTATATGATAGCAGAACTGTTACACCTGGAACTCCTTCTGGTAATAAAATTGGAGTAGCAAGAATTTATGATTTGAAATTGAGAAATGCAGGATATGCAAATACTACAACACAATTTGATTGTTCATTATTTGATATTCAAACATATACAACTCTTGTGTTAAATGCAGCAATCACCAAAGGTGCTTCTGCATTTATTGAAGGAAAAAATAGTTCAGCAAGTGGATATTTAGTTTCAAATGTAAATAATAATAATATTCTTTACCTATATCAGGTTTCTGGTTCTTTTAAAAAAGAAGAGGGAATTACAATTAATGGAATAGATGATGGGAGAAGAATTGTAAATGTAAGAGATTATGATATTACTGATGTTTATCAAATTGTTGGTGACAATTATACTGCTGGTATTGGTACATTTACGGCAGACCCAGTATTAAATAATAGAATTAGTTTATCTGAAGCAGGTACACAATTTACTATTTCTTCTGCATCTGCAGGATTAAGTACTGTAACTACTTCAAGTAGCACTTTTTATGTTGGAATTAAAACTGGAGATATTGTTTCTTATACAAAGCAAGGATTTAGTGTTCCAACATATAATAAGGTATCAAGAATTATTCCAGAAGAAAAGAAACTAGAATTAATTGCATCTAGTACAGTTCCTGGTGTTTCTGATGGTACTCTTCCTGGTGTATCTATTATATCAAATGATTTCAAAAAAGTGACTTTGAATGTATCAAATACATCAAATGCTTACTTATACTCTAGACTAAAAAATAGCAATATTGCAAATGTTGATTTAAATGTAGCAACATCTGTTATTAGAAAATCATATGTTGTTACTATTTCATCAAATGCTTTTAGTGCAACACTTGAAACTGATTCTAATTTGACACTAGAACCATTTGATGAAGAAGATTACAACCTTGCATACACATCTAGTGGATCTGTTGAACCACTAGATGAGCAAAAAATTAGCATTTCTGGTAGAACTATAAGTTTAACTAACTTATCAAAAAATGGTACTGCTATTCTCACAGTAACATATAAAAAAGTAAACACTAAAGTTAAGAGAAAGGTATATAATAGATGCTCAAGTTTAGTTGTTAATGGTTCATCTTTGGTGTCATCTGGTGTAGGTAACACTACTTTAAATGATGGATTAACTTACAAAGAACCATATGGAATAAGAGTTCAAGATAAACTGATTAGTCTTAATGTTCCAGATGTAGTGAAAGTTATTGGAATTTATGAGTCGTCAACAACTGCAGACCCATCACTACCAAAAGTTGTTTTTACCTCTATTAATGCTAACGTCAGCAACTTTATAAAAGGAGAAAGACTAGTTGGACAAACAAGTGGAGCAGTTGCTCTGTTTGTTTCTAGTGATGGAGTTAATACCATTGAGGTTTCATATTTGAATGAAAACAGATTCTCATTAAATGAAAGAGTCTATTCAGAGGAAACAAATATTGCTGGATTTGTTGGTTCAGTGGTAATTGGTGATAGAAATATCAAAGATAACTATTTGTTAGATAATGGTCAAAGGTCAGAATACTACGATTATTCAAGAATCATAAGAAAAGCAGAAGTATCTGCTCCCACTAAGAAAATTAGAGTAATATTTAATAATTATTCAATTGATTCTTCAGATGATGGTGATTTTGTAACTGTAGACTCATATGATGCTGATAGATATAGCAATGATATTCCACTGATTGATGGATATAGAAATACTGATATTATTGATTTGAGACCAAGAGTATCTCAGTTTAATTCATCCACAGCAACAAAGTCTCCATTTGAATATTCATCTCGTCAATTCTCACTAGATGCAAATTCATCAAATTATGTTTTTGCAAAGGATAAAGCACTCAATTTATCCTATAATTACTATCTACCAAGAATTGATAAACTATTCTTGACCAAAGACGGTGCATTTGTAGTAAATCAAGGTGTTCCTTCACTATCACCTAAAGCACCAAATAATTTAGACTCTGCACTAGAAGTTGCAACCCTTTATTATCCTCCATATTTGTATAATATGAAGGATGTTAGAGTTTCATTGGCAACTCACAAAAGATATACGATGAAAGATATTGCTAGACTTGAAGATAGACTAGCAAATGTAGAATATTATAGTTCACTATCATTACTAGAAACAGACACAAAAAATCTTTCCATCAGAGATCCAGAAACTGGTTTAGATAAATTTAAATCTGGATTCTATGTTGACAACTTTAAGTCCTATAGTGGTGGTGACATTTCAAATCCAAACTTTAGATCTAGTGTAGATACTGCATATGGTAATCTAAGACCACAACATTATACGACATCAGTTGACCTAATATTAGGTTCTGAGGCAGTAATTGGTATTGGCACAACATCTAATCCAAATATTGATTTAAGATTTGCTAATGACTTGGGAACCAAAAACGTCAAGAGAATTAATGATTTGGTTCTTTTGGATTATACTGATGTTGTTTATACAGAGAACAAATTTGCTACAAGAGTAGAAAATGTAAACCCATTTAATACTCCAAGTTGGATTGGAACAATTGAATTAAATCCATCTACAGATACTTGGATTGAAACAAGAAGAACTGAAAGAGTAGATGACATTGAAGGTAATTATTCATCAACAATTCAACAATTAGGTGTTGACACAAATACTGGTCTTTCACCAATTAATTGGAATGCTTGGGAAACTAATTGGACTGGAACCTCAGTCGTCGAAGGTCCTGTAATTACTCAGATTCAAAACCCAACAACATTAGTATCAACATCTTCAATTGATGACTTTTTTGGTAGAACAACTACTCAGGTTTTCCAAGATTCAACTACTCAGTTTAGAAATAATACCTTTACAACAACAACTGAGCAATCAAGACAAGGAATTCAATTTGGTGTAAGTGAAAGATTTGATACAACTAATCTTGGAGATAGAGTTGTATCGAGGGCAATCATCACATTGATGAGATCCAGAAATATTGAAGTAATTGCAAGAAGATTGAAACCAACTACAAGGTTCTATGCATTCTTTGATAATTTGGATATGACAAACTTCTTTATTCCAAAGCTATTGGAAGTGAAGATGACTAGTGGAACTTTTATTAAAGGTGAAACAGTGATTGGATTTATTCCTGGCACTGGTTCAAATAGATCGATTACTTTTAGATTAGCACAACAAAATCACAAGTATGGTCTATACGATCAACCACTAGAAGTATTTAAAGAAAATCCTTATAATCCATCTAGTGCATTATCAAGTGCATACTCTTCAACAACAACTATATTGAATGTTGATACTGCAAGTTTAGAAAATCAAGCAGATTCAAGATTCTTTGGTTCCGTTTCACCATCCATGCAGTTGGTTGGTACGGTAAGTAATGCTGTTGCAACAGTAACTGATATTAGATTAATCTCAGATAAGTCTGGTACTTTAATGGGTTCATTGTTTATCCCTGACCCAACAATTCCATCAAACCCAACATTTGAATCTGGAACTAAGACATTATCTTTAACAACAAGTTCAACTAATACTACAGTTGCTGGAATTGTTGATAGTTCTGCAGAAGCAAACTTCACTTCGAGTGGAACTATTGATAATGTAGAGAATGTAACTCTACGAATCAGAAATGCAGAAATTGAAAGAAATATTAGAAATGATACAAGAACTTTAACTGAAACTGAGGACAGACTTGTTGCAAATACAGTTACTAGAAATAGAACTGTTACAACTAGAGTACAGACAAGATGGGTTGACCCTCTAGCACAAACTTTCCAAGTAAATGAAAATAATGGAGTATTTATCACTAAGTGTGAGGTATTCTTCCAGTCTAAAGATCCAAATGAAATTCCAATTACCCTACAAATAAGAACTTCTGAACTTGGATTGCCAACACAAGAAATTTTACCATTTGCTGAGGCAGTTTTAAGTCCAGATAAAATTGAAACATCCAATGATGCTTCTGCAGCAACCGTATTTACTTTCCCAGCACCAGTATTCTTAGAAGGTGGTGGTGGACAATATGCTCTGGTTTTAATTTCCAACTCCAATGAATATACTGTTTGGATTTCCAGGATGACGGAAGTAGATGTTTCTACAAGTAACAAACCAGAGGCAGAAAAAATTATTGTTTCTCAGCAACCAACTTTGGGTTCACTATTTAAATCACAAAATGGAGCAACTTGGGAACCATCACAGTTAGAAGATTTGAAGTTTATCCTGTATAGAGCAGAATTTACTTCAGATACTGGAAGTTTCAGATTCTACAACCCAACTCTTGGTGTTGGAAACAGGCAGATTACTTCATTACGTGCGAACCCAATCGTTGCATATTCCAAGAAAATTTTAGTTGGACTTGCAGGAACATTGCCATCCACAGATATTGCTAACTTAATTCCTGGAACTACAGTTTATCAAAAGAATTATCCAAGTTTCTCTGGCAAATTAAGTAGTATAGTTGGTTCAATTGGAATCAGTTCCACTTTAGTAATAACAAATGCTGGTTCTGGTTATACTTCAAATGCAACTTATAGTAATGCCTCACTAGTTTCACTTAGTGGAAGAGGTTCTGGTGCAAAAGTCAACCTAACCATTCAAAATGGTGTTGCTGTTGCCGCAACTGTTTCAGTTGGAGGAACAGGATATGCAATTGGTGATGCACTAACAGTTTTAAATACTTCTACTGGAGGTTTTGGTAAGAATTTGGTATTAACAATTCCAAATATTGTTGGTGTAATTTCTTCATTCAACTCACTAATTATTGATAATGTTCAAGATAATATAAACACTTCTGGTGTTGCAAATGAAATTGCTTATGTAAACCCAAGCAATGGTATATCTACAATATCTGGTGGATATGTAAATTATGCAGAATCACTTTCTGATGGTTTACATTTTAAAGTTAATCACAATAATCATGGCATGTATTCTGAAGAAAATAGAGTTACACTATATGGCATAGAGTCTGATATTCCACCAGAAAAACTAGTGAGTGATTATAATCAATCGTCAACAAATACAATCCAAGTTTCTTCTGTTGGAATATTTACAAGTTTTGAAAATGTTGGAGTATCATCAGATAATCCTGGTTACATCAAGGTCAATACTGAAATTCTTAGATATACTGGTTTTGATTCTGCTACGAACACTCTTTCTGGAATCACAAGAGGACTGGATATTGTTGAGGATGATGTTTATAGAAATATGTGTGTTTCATATCATCCAGCAGGTTCACCAGTGTTCAAATATGAATTTAATGGAGTATCTTTGAGAAGAATTAACAGAACACACTTGCTTGCAGATACCGATTTGAATAGATATCCTATCACTTTAGATAGTTATCATATTAAAATAAAAACAAATGAAAATGGAAAGGATAGAAAATTTGGTTCTCCTATTCTATTCTTTAAAGAAACAAAGACTGGTGGAACTTACGATTTGAATATTTCTGCTCCTGGTGCCAATACTCTTGCTGGACCAAAGGCAACCCATAATATTCAATTCGATTCACTTCGTCCAAATGTTCAAACACTACAACCAGAAACAACAAATATTCAGGCAAAGATTAGAACATTTACTGGAAAGAGTGTAAATGGAAATGAACTTCCATATGTTTCTCAAGAATTTGAACCAATTTCATTGAATTCAAATAACCTACTTGGTACACCAAGAGTAATTGCTTCAAGAACAAATGAAATAAACAATCTACAAAATTATCTTGGTTATAAATCTTTTGCAATGGAACTCACTCTTTCAACTAAAGATACTAAAGTTTCCCCTGTAGTTGATTTAGATAGAGTCAATATAATTACAACTATGAATAGAATTGATAAACCAATTAATAATTATGTAACTGACCCAAGAGTAAATAGTCTATATGATGATCCCAATTCTGCAATTTATGTGACAAGAATTATCAGACTTAAAAAGAGTGCAGATTCTATTAAAGTATATTTTGATGCTTATAGAGATGCTTCAAATGAACTTATTGTGATGTACAGAATACTTAGACCAGATACTCCAGATGACCAACAATTATATGAATTATTCCCTGGATATACAAATTTAGATGATAACGGTAATGTTATTGATGTTAAGGATAATAATGGTCTTCCCGATGTAAGAGTCAATCCCTCAGAGGGTCCATCTGATTACAGAAGTTATGAGTACACTGCTAAGGACTTGCCACTCTTTACTGGATTCCAAATCAAAATTATTATGACTGGAACAAATCAAGCATTAGTTCCAAAAATTAAAGACCTAAGAGCAATTGCAACGTTATGATACCAATAAAAGATAATGGTGGTCTTTTCCGAGATGAAAAGACCAATGCGGTTTTAAACTGCAATGATAAAGAATATAATGATTACATTAAATTAAAAAACAAAAAACTTACTGAAAAAGAAGAAATTGATTCACTTAAATCTGATATTGAAGAAATCAAGTCAGCACTTAAGATTATCATTGAAAAGATAAATAACTAAAGATTCTATTTTCATTTTTTCCGATGTCTGCTAAGAAAATAAATTTAATTGTAGAGCAGGGAACTGATTTTGAAAGTACTTTTACAATTTACAATGAAAATGGAACAAAGTTGAATTTGACTGGTTATACTGGATTAAGTTTGGTCAAAAAAAGTACTTATTCATCCACATCATATCCATTTACTGTAACTTTTCCAAACAGAATTGGTGGTCAAGTTAGTGTTTCAATGGGGAAATCTGATACCTCTAGAATTGAGGGAGGTAGATACTTATATGATGTGGTTATCACATCTCCAAATAATTATACAAGAAGAGTTGTACAAGGCAGTGTTTTAGTAACACCAGGAGTTAGTCTATGACAAATTATGACGTAAGATTAACTTCCCAAGATAGATTTGCAGTAGATGTAAATTACGAGATACCATTAAAACAGGTACAATATAATAACTTAATAATTGATAATATTGCAAATCAATTTAATGGAACAAGAACATCATTTACACTTTATGTAAATGGTGAGGAATATTTTCCAATAAATGAGCAACAACTTTTAATTTCTATTGATGATGTACTTTTAGAGCCAGTAGTAGATTATCAGATTTCTGGAAGTACAATAACTTTTCTAACAGCACCTTCTAGTGGAGTGAATTTTTCTGGTGTTGCTTTAGTAACTACAGCAGATTTAACAAGGACTATTGCTTTTATTTTAGACAATGGTTCTCAAGATATTACCACTGGAAGTAAAGGATTTTTACATCTAGATGTATCAGGAACTATTGAATCTTGGGCAGTATTATCTGAGCAAACAGGTAATATTGCTGTTGATATACAAAAAACAACTTATGACAATTATCCAAATAATTTTACTTCTATGGTGGGAAGTGAATTTCCAAGATTAATTTCGCAAAGTAAGAATAAAGACGACAATTTAACCACTTGGACAAAGCAAGTCAATGCGAATGATGTCCTGAATTTCAGAGTTTTAAGTTGCAGTGGAATTCGAAAATGTACAGTAACTTTAAAACTCAAGTTATAAATAACAGTACGAATAAAAAATTATAAATAACTTTAGGAAAACTAATTTTTTGTTTTATAATCGAGAGGAGAACTTTAAATGGCACTTTTAGTACCAGATAGTGGGGAACTACAAACTCTAAGATATTTGGTTAATACTAACCAGGATATCCCTAGAAATTTAATCCTTAAGCTTTTTTCAAGTAACACTACTCCTGCTGAGGGTGATGTACCAACCCAGTCAGCATATTTTGAACCATATAACGCTTCTGGAACTATTGGTTACGGAACTGCACCAAACAATGGTTACCCATTAGTAGTTAATAATAGATGGGACCAAGATTATTCCAGACAATATGGAATTCTCCTAGATGGAACTCGTTGGAATGTAAGAACAATTCTTAGCCCAATTGCAACCACAAATGGTAGTGGTACTGCTGGTGAGTACACTATCACCGTTTCATCAACTCTAAACATTGCAGTTGGTCACTATGTAACTGGTGGAAACGTTGGTTCAAATGCAACTGTTTGTGCTATTGATGGCAATGTTCTTGTTCTCTCAGTTCCAAACACTGGTAACTTCTCCAACCAATCTCTCGATTTTGGTGTAGGCACAACAACTGCATCATACCCAGAGCAAACATTCACATTCACTGATGCAGGTAACCAGCAGTATGGTTATTATCTTGCAAGAGCAAATAATCTTCCACTTTCATTGCATGGTGTACAGAATGCAGCATATGTTGCTGCAAACACAGGAGTAGCTAAAACTCTCACCACTGGTGTTATTGCCCAAACCTTCATCACATTAAATCCATTTAAGTATGAACCAACTGGTGTTGGTACTGCAGGAAACTTTGAAATCGTTGTTTCTAGTGCAACTGGAATTGCTGCTAACCAAAGAGTAGTTGGTGCAGGCATTCCTTCTGGAACAACTGTTGTTGGAACCAATGGAATTAAGGTTTATGTAAATAAGGCACTTACTGGTTCTGTTTCTGGTGTAACAACATTCTTTAAGAGCATCACTGAAGACATTACTCTTGGAATGGGTGTAACTCATACCAATGCAGTTGGTGAAACTAATGCAATTCCATCAGGAACAGTTGTTACTGGTATTGATGAGAGAGCAGGTGTTGTTTATCTAAGCAATGCACTCGCAAACAACATTCAGATTGCAACTGGTGATACTGTAACCTTTAACTCCAGTAAAGTAATTGGTACTGCACATGGACTTGTTCCAGGTGATGTAATTTACATTGCTGCAGGTACAGGAAATACCACTACAACTTCATCGACTTATACAATTTTTGAGACACCAAACGCAAACGAGTTTACTACCTCACCAGCACTAAATGGTGTAGGAAATGCATCTCTCTATAGCAGCATCTTCTTTGCTGAGAGATTCACAAATGGTCCTTACAACGTACAAAACAACGGAGACCAAATTAAAGTAACTCTAAACGTCAGCCTCGACTGATACATAATAAAAACCAAATTCATTATAGTCTGGGAGGTTTTGATAAAAATAACCTCCCTATTTTTTTCTCATATTTGGATTAACTATGGCAGCAAGAAATGTAGGTTTTAACTCCACATTTGAACAACAACGTCAAGTAATTAACCAGATTGCAGTTGATGTAGATACTCTACAAAATTCGGGGTTACTAACATCTTTCACTGAATCTGATCCAGTTTTTACTGCTTCTCCATCCTCAGGAATTACCACAACAAATATAAATGAGTGGAATTCTTCTTATGGATGGGGAAATCATGCTGCCGTAGGTTATGCAACCGAAGGTTATGTAAATAATTCTATAGTTGGGTTTATCACATCTGGTGCAATCTCTGGATTTGTAACTGAAGGATACGTTGGTCTTCAAACATTTACTGGTGCGGCAACAACAATAACTTCATCTCAGATATCAAATTGGGATGAGGCATATGGTTGGGGAAATCACTCAACTCAAGGTTATCTAACAGATGTAAGCATTACTGCTGGTGCTAATATTGAAGTTTTAGAAACATCAGAAGGTAATTTTATAATTACATCAACTGGTGGTGGGACTATTACTGGTATTGCTGGAACTTGGGCAGTAAATGAATCTGGAATTCATACAACCAAGTATGTTGGTATAGGAACAACTTTACCAACTAGTTTACTTACTGTAAATGGTGATGGAAAATTTAGTGGAGTCGTAACAGCAACAAAATTTGAGAGTAGCATTGCTGGAACTCCAACATTAAATTCTCCCAATAATTTAAATATCAATGCTGTAGTTGTTGCTATCAGTACTGATGTATCTGTAGGGAGAAATATTACTGCGGCAGGGATAGTATCAGCATCTAGTGTAACTGCTTCTACAGTTGCTGCTAGTTCTTTTTCTGGTATTGGTAGTAATATTACAAATATTAGATTGCCATGGACTAAGTTTTATTTAAATACTCAAAATAACGTAAAACCACCAGTAGGAATAATTACTTCTTCAGATTATCTTGGAAGAAACTGGGGTTCCTGGTACTCATGTACATTTTTGAATGGTTCTTTTACTGCTGGATTATCTCCAACTAATGCAGCATATAATCCAACTTTAGATGGTGTTGGATTTACTACAGATAGATTTTTTGGTTTCTTGCAGGGAGCAACATATGAATTTCATATGGAATTGGATGTATATGATGGAGCAGGCAGATCTGCAGAAGTAGAATTATATACATGGGAATCAAGTACTGCAGCATTTTCAAATCAAAGTATTTGGTATCCAGGTTCGGTAATTGGAAACAATCCGTTAAGAGTTCATCATACTGCATTATTTACCTTTGAAAGTTCCACCACAAGTAATAATTGGGTGAGATATAAATTGCATAGTAGTATGAGTCCTACGTATTACATTACCCAAGCTATTTTAACAATAAAGAAAATTGCCTAATAATTTAAATTATGACTCTTAACAAGTATACAATAAAAGTTACTGACCCTCAATATTGGGATGAGATGCATAATTTATTGTGTAGTGTAACCTCATGTGAACATATTCCAGATAGAAAAGTATCATGTTTTGATGAAAAAAACCATAGTTCAACTAGGGGAACTTTTGTTCTTGATGAAAATGAGGCAGATAATTTAAAAAATCATCCGTACATTGATTGGGTAGAATTGGACCCAACAGAAAATCAAGAAAATTATCCAAAACCAGATTTTCACATCAAAAGGTGGGGAAAAAATGTAAAAATTTATCGTGACCTTGGAACAAATGCCCCAGTTTCTATTGGAGCATCAGTTGGAGAATTAGATAGAACTGGTTGGCAGGTAGTAAGAACTGGAATTAAAACCAATGGTGACTTTTGGGGTACTGCTATTGGCAATCCTCCTCCAACCTTTGGTGATGCAAGTTATAGTTTGACTGGAAAAAATGTTGATGTGGTTGTTCATGATTCTGGTGTTTTGCAATATCATCCAGAATTTATGAATTTAAATGGTCAATCAAGAGTTAGAGATATTGTTTTAGATGGACCATATTACATTGATCCAAATTACTTTGATAATGTTATACCAGGAGTAAAATATACAAAAGCAGATGGAAGAGTAGGTATAGCAACTACTTCTGCTCATGAGTGGTGGTCAAATTCAAGTAAAAGATCTGTTGGATTTTCCACTATTGGTACAGTATCAGTCCCATCCAATTACACATTAACAAATGTATTGGGAACAAATTTGAGTGGTAGCAATTCATTTCAAAGTGGACATGGAACCTCATCAGCATCTTTAATTGCAGGAAAAAGTTTTGGTATTGCTTTTGAAGCAAATATCTGGAATATGTCTGGAATTGGAGATCCAACAAGTATATCAATTGAACAAAATTATGACTTGATGAAATTGTTTCATCTATATAAACCAATAAATCCAGAAATTGGCGTAAAAAATCCAACAATAATTAATGGAAGTTGGGGATACCAAGCAGCAATAACTTCTGGAGCAACTGGCATTGCATATACATTTAGAGGAGCACCTGGAACTTTTTCTCAAGGAAATCTTGTAACTTCGACTATTCAAACAGCATGGAAAAATGGATTGAATAATCAGGTTGGAGGAGCATTTAAATCCTGGTCATCTTCGTCAAGGTCTTCTTCAACAGACACTGCTGCGGATGAGATGATGGAAGTCGGAACCATTTATGTTGCTGCAGCAGGTAATAATAATCAGAGATTGGGTGTTGGATTAACTGACCCAGATTTAGGAAATGTAATGGAAGATAGATACTTCTTTTTTGGTGACTCTAGATTTGGAGGAAATCTAACACCAACTAATCATAGAAATTGGATGAACCCTCAAGGAATTGGTTATAATAGAACAATAGATTTTCATCCAGTAATTTGTGTTGGTGCTATGGATGAATATATTTTAGAAGATGGAACTTATAGTGAAAGAAAAGCAAGTTACTCAAATAATGGTCCTGGAATAGATGTGTGGTCTCCAGCAGATGAAACATTAGCAGCAGGAACTAATGGTGTTATAGGATATACTGATTATCAAAGATATGATGATAGTAGATTTTTTGATAATCTTTTTAATGGAACCAGTGCTGCTGCCCCAGTTGCATGTGGTTTATTGGCATTATACTTACAAGCAAACCCAAAAGCAACTTCTTTTCAAGTAAAAGATTGGTTAAAAAAGTATGGTTCCATTGTTGTGATAGAATCACAATATCAAGATGAGTATAAGGTAGATACTGAAATACCATATTGGGAACAATCCTATAATATGAGAGGGGCAGAAAGAAGAATACTTTACAATCCATTTGCCAATGATGTAAGACCATCAGTATCTGGAATTACTATGTCTTCCATATCATTGGACATTCGTTAATGGCCTATATAAGTAAAGGGTTTTCGTCTTTATCATATTTCACCAGGTGCGGTAAAGGAAACTGCGGTAGGAACTAATGGCAGTTTATACGTATACAACAGAAGTAGTATCACCAGTATTGCGTATCAGTTCGCCTGTTAATCATCTATTTGGATTAGTATCATATTCATATAACCAATCATCCTCAGATTATATTGATGGTGATGATTATGGATTTATATCAGAAATAATTACTCAATCAGAAGATTTTGGAAGTGTTTCTCAAACAGCAACACTTTACGATGATTACAACTATATTTCAACTACAACCAACCCATCTTATGGATTAATTAATAACATTGTATCCACCACATTAATTACCTTTAATTTGGGGTCTGTTGGTGGAGTTCAATTTGCACTCCAAGGAGGTTCTTACGAAGGATTTGGAAGTCCATATATTGGTTATGGAGGGTTGTCAAGAATTTCTGGTAGTCTTACTAAGGAATCTTTTGTGCCAGCAACCGAGGTTGGTTCTGGCACTTTATTTAATTTTATTTCAAAGGAAGAGAGAAGGACATATAGTTATAATGGGTCTTCAGTAATTACGCAAACAAATGAAGACTTTGGTATAATATCAGTATCGCATTTAGATACAGAAAATTATGGTTTAATAACAAACTTTGCAACTGGAGTAAATTCTGAGGATTATGGTCTAATTACAACTTTAGACCAGAGACCTTATGGATTATTTAAGTTTGTTGGTAATAATTCCCCATTAACAAGATTTAGATTAAGGTATATTGGTTCTGGTTCACTATCTGCATTTACTGGGTCAGGAGAAGCAGTAGCACCATTTATTCCATTAAAATCTGGTCTCTTTAAGTTCTCTGGAGCAGCAACAGAATCAACAATTCCTGCCACAGTAATTGGTTCTGGAACTCTATTTAACTTTATTACCAAGGAAGAGAGAAGAACATATAGTTATAATGGTTCTGCACAAATATTTAAATCTGATGCGAATTATGGATTTATCAATGAAATCCATACCGATGAAGAAGATTATGGGTTAATAACAAACTTTGCAACTGGAGTAAATTCTGAGGATTATGGTCTAATTACAACTTTAGACCAAAAACCTTATGGTGCATTAAGATTTGCTGGTGATGACTCTAAGACAACAAGATTTAGATTAAGATACTTTGGATCTGGTTCACTCTTCACATTCGTAAGTGGAACAGAGACTGCAGCAGTAAAACCACCAGTATCTGGTCTCTTTAGATTCTCTGGAACATTAACAGAAAAAAATATTCCAAGTTATGTTGGTTCTGGAACTCTATTTAACTTTATTACCAAGGAAGAGAGAAGAACTTATAGTTATAATGAGTTTTCAGTTGTTGGTGAAGGATTAATTGATGATTATGGAATAATCTCAGAAATTAATTTTAGTTCCGATGATTATGGATTTGTATCTGAGTCACATTCTTTACCAGGGGAATCCTACGGATATATTTCTGGTCAAATATTACCAATAAAGAAACCATTTGGATTATTTACAATAAATGGTGCTGCAACGCAATCTTCTACACCTGCAACCCACGTTGGATCTGGTTCACTCTTCACATTCGTAAGTGGAACAGAGACTGCAGCAGTAAAACCACCAGTATCTGGTCTCTTTAGATTCTCTGGTTCTGC
>JACCEC012173844.1_pt1 | contig 42737 bp, 49 predicted proteins | sample 7450121 | NCBI WGS metagenome assembly JACCEC01 (sample SAMN15323455, study PRJNA562643) | freshwater metagenome | isolation source: river surface water | place: USA:Blue River Watershed | collected 2017-08-18 | reverse complement strand
TGATCTCATTGCTGAAGAAGCCATTGAGATGATGGAGCACCATCGAATTAATCATCTTATCGTTGCAGATGCCAACAAAACCCTCTTGGGTGCTTTAAATCTTCATGACTTATTTGCAGCAAAGGTGATCTAAAGATGTCGGTTGCCTTCAATGCCCATATCACCAATCCTATAAAAGCGCACCCGCAAGCTCTCGAGCGGGCTAGCACAATAAAGATGTTGGTACTAGATGTTGATGGAGTGCTCACGAATGGTCAGGTCTTTTTTGGGCCCGATGGTAAAGAGATGCTCAAAGGCTTTGATATACAGGATGGCTATGGGATTCAGTTGCTACAAAGTGCTGGCATACCATGTGCTGTGATTACTGGGCGTCACTCAAAAATGGTACTAGCGCGCTGTGATGAGCTCAACATCAAACATGTTTTCACGGGCGTAAAAGACAAAAACGCAGTATTAGATGAGCTATTAAAGCGAGTTGCTTTAAAAGCAAGTGACCTTGCGGTTATGGGTGATGACTGGCCTGATTTAGCCATCCTCATGCGTGCTGGTTTTCGAATTGCTCCAGCACAAGCCCATCTGGAAGTTTGTCAGATTGCACACTATATTACCGATGCCAAAGGTGGCTATGGTGCTGTTCGCGAAGCATGCGATGTGATCTTAAAGGCGCGCGGCCAATATGACCAGCTCCTGATCTCTGCAAAAGGTCAGTCAGGAACATCATGAAATTCACTAGCAGGCAGATCTATCAGATTACAGTACGAGGGCTGTTGCGCACTCTCCCCTTTTTACTGATGAGCTCTCTTACTCTAGCAACCTTTTGGTTGGTTAAGAGAAGTTCTCCACCAGAGGCATTGCTTTTGGCACGAGTTCCTCAACATGTACCTGACTACATCCTAAAGAATGCCTCACTATCTAACCTAAATGAACTTGGGCAAACCAAATATCGAATTCTTGGTAAAAAACTTACCCACTATGAAGATGATGCGTCGATGGATCTAGAGCTTCCCCGAATGCGTGCTTTTCAGGCTCAAGGCTCCGCTCCGGTCACTGTGAAAGCCGATCGTGGTCACATAGACGGAGATCTAACTATCTTGGATCTATTTGGTAATGGAGAAATATTCCGACCCGCTCAAGAGGCTTCTGGCGATCTAAAAGCTTCGCCCCGACTACTGGCCCGCTCCAGTTTTTTTCAGGCCCTCATCAATGAGGATATTGTGCGCACTGATAAACCCTTAGAGCTTCAACAAGGCATGTCGATCATGAACTCGACAGGTGGTGGCACATTTAATAACGTACAACAAAGTGTGACACTAACTGGTCAGGTTCGCGGCCGTATTGAGCCCTCCGAACAACGAGGACGAAATTGAACCCCGCCCTTCGTATCTTGATGCTCTTATTGCCACTTTGGGTAGGTAGCGCCCTGGCCAATAAAGCAGATCAAGATAAGCCCCTTGTTATCAATGCGGATAAAGTAGATGTCGATGATGTCAAGCAAAGCTATCAACTTAATGGCGATGTTTTGCTAATCAAAGGTTCTATGATCGCAAAAGGTGATAAAGGAAGTATTCTGGTTGATCCCCAAGGCTATCAGAATATTGATCTCAAGGGAAAGTTAGAGTCCCCTGCTACGATGCGTCAGCGTCGCGAGGGCCTGGCCGATGAGTTTATGCAAGGAATTGGTCGAGATGTCTTTTATGATGACAAGAAAGAACAGGTTATTTTGACTGGTAATGCCACTATTAAACGCCTTCTCAATATGCAAATGCTCGATCAATTACAGGGTTGGCAAATTGAATATGAAGACATTAAAGAGAGCTACAAAGTAAGGCCTCAGAAAGTGGATACGAAGGCACAACCGCAATCTCGTGCGATCCTAGCCCCCCGCAAGAAGGTCGTACTTAATTAATATGATTTCACCAAAATCGTCTACTTTACTGGCCGAAGGCTTGCAAAAACGCTATGGCTCTCGAACCGTAGTGCGCGATGTCAGCATTGAAGTTAAAAGTGGTGAAGTAGTTGGTTTGCTAGGGCCCAATGGGGCAGGCAAGACCACATCTTTTTATATGATTGTTGGTTTGGTTCCTCTTGACGGTGGCAGCATTCTGTTAGATGGGGAAAAGATTAGTGGCCTGCCGATTCATCGGCGCGCTCGACTGGGCCTCTCCTATCTTCCACAAGAAGCGTCTGTATTTCGGAAACTAAATGTTGCCGAAAATATTCAGGCCGTTCTTGAATTGCAGGAGATTGATGGAAGACCGCTTAATAAAAAACAAATCCAAGAGCGCTTAGACGAGCTCTTAGGTGAACTACAGATTACACATTTACGAAATAACCCGGCTCTTTCCCTCTCCGGTGGAGAGCGCCGCAGAGTTGAAATTGCTCGCGCCCTAGCTTCGCATCCCAAATTTATCTTACTGGATGAGCCATTTGCCGGCGTTGACCCAATTGCAGTTGGTGAAATTCAACGTATTGTACGTTTCTTACGGGACCGCCAAATCGGGGTCCTGATTACCGATCACAACGTTCGTGAGACGCTCGGCATTTGTGACCACGCCTACATCATTAGCGAAGGTAGCGTGCTAGCAGAAGGTAAGGCGGATGAAATTATCCAAAATGATGCGGTAAGAAGAGTTTATTTAGGTGAAAACTTCCGCATGTAATCGTTTTGGCATTGAATCAACCAGCCGAAAAGACTAAACCTAGATTGGTGCATTGCGTCAGACTGAAGTAATTTTTTCAGTGAGATAGCTCTTTATATTCTAAAAACCATACTGGGATTGGCTCAGTGGTTTATGGTTGATCAAAAAACTTCCTTAATGAAGGGGGTATTGATTTTTCCCTATTGGTTTTATAAGAAATCGCTGATACCCTAGAGTTGCATGAAACCTCAGTATCTCGTGTAAGCAATCAAATTTCTAAGTTTTCTAAAGAGTCCAGGGTGAGTGTTAACACGAAGCGCTGTAGCGAAGTATCGGGAGTTGCTACGCATCCCCACCATGCATTTGCGTAGACCTTAATCATGGAGGTTTGTCATGCATTTAAGAATTAATAGCCGTCATCTTGAAGTTACTCCAGCAATCCGCACACATATAGAATTCCGTCTGGAGCGCATTCGTAAGCATTTTGATCATGTGATCGATGCATCTGCATTTCTGATGGTGGATAAGGCCAAAGAGAAGAGCCTGCGCCAGACCGCTGAACTTACTCTGCACCTAAAAGGCAAGGAACTCTTTGCCCAGGCTCACCATGAGGACCTGTACCACGCAGTGGATGCGGTGATTGATAAACTAGACCGACAATTGGTCAAGCACAAAGAAATTATCCAAGATCACCACCATGATAAAAATAAGGTGCAAAGTATTTCTCAATAGAGACCTATAATCTAAGGTCATGAGCGTACTCACTGACCTTTTTACTGCTGATGGCATTAATCTCAATGGTTTGGCTAAATCCAAAGTCGAAGCCTTTGAGATTGCTAGTCAGTACTTTGCCAAAAAACTCGATATCCCCGCTGAAACCGTATTAGGATTTCTGGAAGCTCGGGAAGCATTAGGAAGCACCGGTTTAGGTGAGGGTGTCGCAATTCCCCATGGTCGCATTAAGGGGCTTAAACAGCCGGCTGCTGCCTTCTTTCGCTTAAGTAGTCCCATTGAGTTCAATGCCCCCGACGGTCAAGCTGTCTCTTTAATCATTTTTTTATTGGTTCCAGAAAAAGCAACTCAAGAACATCTTGAAATTCTCTCAGCGATTGCTCAGTTGCTTTCAGATGCACAGGTTCGCGAACAATTACTCACAGAGCCAGATCCACAAAAAGTCCAACAACTCATTTGCCATTGGGAGGCATAAAAATTGAGTCAACAGCTTTTACTCGAAGGAATAACAGCACAACAAATCTTTGATGACAATATAGCTGACTTAAAACTGTCTTGGATTAGTGGGCTTGAAGGTGCAGATCGCACATTTGATTCACAGGCTGTCAAAGCTGCGGCGGCCTCTTCTGATCTGGTGGGCCACTTAAATATGATTCATCCCAGCCGAATTCAAATCTTCGGGCTCCAGGAAGTGGATTACCACGCCAAACTTTCAAGCAGTGAGCGACAAGCACAAATGAGCTCACTAATTACTAGCAATCCTCCATGCATCATCGTTGCCGATGGCTGTAAACCGGATGAAGAGTTACAGCTGTATTGTCAGCGATCATCGACCCCTTTATTCTCAACGAGCACTTCGGCAGCAGAGGTGATTGACCATCTTCGGTTTTATCTAACCAAGATCGGGGCTCCGTGCAGCACCATGCATGGTGTGTTTATGGATATATTAGGTCTTGGAGTTTTAATTACTGGTGAATCTGGTCTTGGTAAAAGTGAGCTAGGTCTAGAGTTAATTTCTAGAGGTCATGGCTTGGTGGCAGATGATGCCGTCGATTTCACACGCCTCGGACCAGACTATATTGAAGGCCGTTGCCCAGAAATTCTGCGTGATCTTTTGGAGGTTCGTGGCTTGGGTCTATTGGATATTCGGACGATATTTGGGGAAACGGCTGTTCGGCGAAAACTTAAATTGCGCCTTATTGTTCAGCTTGTACGTCGTAATGATGGTGAATTTGAACGACTGCCGATTGAATCACAATTCATTAATGTGCTTGATGTTCCAATTCGTACTGTAAAGATTCAGGTGGCAGCTGGACGAAATCTGGCCGTACTGGTTGAGGCAGCTGTCCGCAACACCATACTTCAACTTCGTGGCATTGATACTCTAAAAGATTTCATTGAGCGTCAACGTAATCAAATGAGCTTGGATAGCGAAAATAATAAGAACCAGGGTCGTTTACTCTAAGATGCGAATCCAACTGATTACCGGCATTTCTGGTTCAGGTAAATCTGTTGCCCTACGAGCCTATGAGGATGCAGGTTATGACTGTATTGATAATCTTCCCGTTTCCCTCATCGAACAATTGGTCGCAACATTAGAATCGGAAAATTGCAAGCAAATTGCAATTGCCATTGATGCACGTCGCGGTGAATCTATTTCACAAGTACCAGCGCTCTTGCAAAAATTACGCGCACATCATGAGGTTAATATCCTTTTCTTAAATGCAGATACCAATACATTGGTACAACGTTTTTCTGAAACGCGTCGCCGCCACCCGCTCTCGAATCCAAATGAATCCACTACCTTGATTGATGTGATCGAGCAAGAGCGAACATTACTTGCCCCATTAGCCGATCAGGCCCAACAGATTGATACTGGTCATATTCCTGCGCACACCTTACGCAGCTGGATTTCCGATCATCTGAAAGAGAAGCCAATAGGTCTTGCAGTCATTTTTGAATCCTTTGCCTTTAAAAAAGGGGTGCCTAGCGAAGCCGATATTGTGTTTGATCTCCGTTGCCTACCGAATCCCCACTATGAACCACTGTTACGCGATCTCAGTGGAAAAGATGCGCCTGTTGCTGAGTATCTCAGCCGGTTCCCAGAAGTTACACAAATGATGGAGGACATTAAATCCTATTTAGAAAAGTGGTTACCGCGCTATTTACATGATGGGCGTAGTTATTTAACTGTTGCCATTGGGTGTACCGGCGGTCAACACCGATCAGTGTATTTGGTTCAACAACTCAAAAAGTATTTTTCTGAAAATCATATGTTTAACGATATTTATTATCTAGAGCGTCATCGCGAGCTGGATTCTAAAAAAACACGGATTGGCTGAGGTAAGCCAATTTCGACTATGTTTGCTCGTTTAATCCAGATCAGATTAGGATGGCTTATTGTCCATTTTCGTTTTAAGGATACAAGGTAGGGATACATCTGCAAACGACGATGGCTAAATACATGCTGAATTACTGAACTGGTCTGTACTGACATAATTTGCTTGAAGTCAATATCAAGGGCTTTGTCGCCCAGCAGTGTTTTACTTAGTATTTTTCGAGCATTGCGCACAGTCATTAAGGCGATATCTTTGCTTTGCGGCTCCCATGGTAATTCGATTAAGGAATATAAGCCGCCCCAAATCGCTTTTGGCGTTCTTCGTTCCAGCAAAATAAATTCTCCGCTCTGTATTAAAAAGATAGAGGTCTGAAAGCTTGGAGAAGCAGACTTTTTTTTCTTTGCTGGAATCTTATCTACGCGATTAGTTTGGTAAGCAAGGCAGTTATTCATCATGGGGCATCGCGCCTCATCACTAATACACCTTGCTTGCTTTGGAGTGCACCATGTGGCCCCAAAGTCCATCAATGCCTGTGTATAGATTGGCATTTTTATTGATGCTTTTGGTAATTGTGCTTGCGCCCTTACCCAAAGTTGCTTAATTGTTTCTCGATCTTGAAGATCACCCTCTATTCCATGAAAACGACTAAGAACCCGCTTAACATTCGCATCCAATATCGGGGCATGGACATCATAGGCGAATGCTGCGATCGCTCCAGCAGTTGATCGCCCAATACCAGGTAAGCTTTCAAGCGCATCGAGATCCCGAGGAAATTCCCCTGAATGCTCACTCATAATTTTTTGAGCACAACGATGAAGATTGCGCGCTCGTGAGTAGTAGCCTAAACCACTCCATAAGGCCATCACATCATCGATTGGTGCGTTGGCTAAGGAGCTCAAGGTTGGAAAGCGCTTCATAAAAAGTAGATAACGCTCACTGACTGTGCTTACTTGAGTTTGTTGCAACATGATTTCTGAAACCCATATCGCATACGGGTCGCGCTTGTTCTGCCAGGGCATGCCAACTCGCCCATGCTTTGCGTGCCAAGAAATTAATGCGTTTGCAAAGACAAATGCCATCGATTAACGCTTTTGACAGAATGGGCAAAAATATGTGGAGCGTTGCCCTTGCACAATTTGCTGTATCGGTGTTTTGCACACACGACAGGGTTCGCCTGCTCGGTCATAGACTTTAGTTTGCATCATGAAATAGCCTGGCTCTCCGTGTGCATCCACAAAATCACGCAAGCTACTTCCACCCGCTTTAATCGCTTTACTTAAAACATTTCGAACAGAATCAGCTAGACGAGCGCATTGGATTTTCGTTAACTTCCCAGCCGGGAGTCGCGGATGAATGCCCGCTTCAAATAATGATTCAGAGCAATAAATATTCCCGACGCCCACAACTGCCTGACCAGCTAAGAGAAAAGATTTTATGGCGACGGTTCGTTTTCGAGAGAATTGATACAGGCGGATAGCCCCCAATTCACCCGCAAACTCTGAAGCAAGGGGTTCTGGTCCTAATTTCTTTATTAATGGGTGTTCCTCTAAAGGCCCCTTTGAAAAAGGATGCCACAGGACAGCGCCAAACTTACGGGGATCATGAAGCCGCAGTCCAATGCTACCAAAGTGGATTAAGACGCGGTCATGCGGTTTAAGAGGGTCGTTCATTGGTAAGACTCGCAATACCCCAGTCATTCCCAGATGGATCAATAAATAGCCAGAATCCATCTTGAGCAATAGATACTTTCCTCTTCGCTCAATCGTATCTAAATGCTGTCCAATTAATACCTTTGGCAATGATTTAGGGACTGGCCAACGCAAACGACCATCCACAATCTTTACCCCGGTTACCGACCGCCCCTCAATATGGGCTTGGATTCCTAAACGAGTGACTTCTACCTCTGGCAGTTCTGGCATAAATGAATTGTAGTTTCGGGGATTAGAATGTGCTTATGTACCTCAATTTCATGCAAAAACAAGCAAACAGGCTTGGTTTACTCTGCCTTTTTATGCTGTTGTTTGCCTTCTTGAGTAGTCAGCATGCGTATGCCCAAAAGCCACCCAAGGGCGCGACTAGTGAACAAGTATTTGAGATATTGGCCTCAGAAATCGCCCTGCAACGCGGCGAGGCTGGCTTGGCTTACCAAACCTATTTAAGCCTTGCTCGACAAACCGGTGAAGCGGATCTTGCGCAACGAGCAATGGAAATTGCGATTGCAGCCAATGCTCCTGATTTGGCACTAGCGGCTGCTCAAACCTGGGATGAGCTTTCTAAACCATCCCAAACTAGACCTAAAGAGGTCTTAGTAACCCTATTGATGCTCAATCAACGTTGGTCAGAGTCTGTAAAGCCTGCGGTGGCTCTTCTCAATCAACAGCCCTTGAGTGAGCGCGAGAAAACACTCAAGCAGTGGCAAGGCTTAATTGGTAGAGCCATGGACGAGAGCGCCGCGATGCTGGCCTATTACAAGATTATTTCAGCCTTAGTCCCGCTGCCCAGTAGCCCCGATGTTTTGTATAGCTATGCATTAGCTGCCGAGAAAGCTGGTCAGTTTGAGGTCATGGAAAAAACCTTACGGATCATTCTCAAAAAAGATCCTAATAATGTTAATTCTTTAAATGCCCTCGGTTACTCCTTGGCCGATCGCAACATAAAACTCACTGAAGCCTATGACCTCATCTTGAAGGCTCACAAACTTTCTCCCGACGATGCTTTCATTCTTGATAGCTTGGGATGGGTCAACTTTCGTTTGGGTAAAACATCGCTTGCCCTAACGCAACTTCAGGATGCATTTCGCATGAAGCCTGAGGCAGATATCGCCGCTCACCTTGGTGAAGTGTTGTGGGTCTTAGGTCGACCCCTGGAAGCAGAGGCAGCTTGGCGCCAAGGAGAACTAATTGATGCAAATAATGCAACCCTCAAAGAGACTATAAGACGCCTCAAGCCAGACTGGATTATGTCCTTTGACAAATTAGCCAGTCAATGGGACGGACGCTTTGCTGTGAAGATGAATGATCGCCCCACCAACAATACACAAGGTGGAAGCGGTAGCTTTACGCTCAGCAAAACTGGTTTTAGCGATACCCTTGAGATCCGAAGCCCTATGGGTGGAGCGATTGCCAAGATTGTGATTAATCCAGGGGAAGCCATTTTGGAGCGCGATGGGAAAAAGGTAATGGCAATTGATGCTGATACCCTCATTCAAAATACGCTTGGACTGCCCTTGCCTGCCCGCGGTTTATCGAATTGGCTCAATGGTCAAGTTCGTCCCGGTAGTGCGGCTCGATTGGTGCGCGACGAACGCGGTCAAGTGAAAAATATTACCCAAGATGGCTGGGATCTAGCCTACAAGTGGAGTGATGCTCAAAAAATTGAGCGTCTTAATATGACTCGTAACACGAATACCGGCACTATCGATGTACGTTTGATATTTGATCAAGTGAATGACTAAAAAAATTGAGCTGTACGCTCCAGCCAAAATTAATTTATTTCTTCATATCATTGGCCAGCGAGACGACGGCTACCATCAGTTGCAATCGGCATTTCAGCTCATCGACTGGTATGACACTGTGTCTCTTGAGCTTATTGAAGCCGATGAAATTGTTAGGCCAGTTGGGGCAGATGGGGTTAATGCAGAAAACGATTTAGTTGTTCGTGCGGCGCGTATATTAAAAAAGTATGCATCTTACCCATATGGCGTAAAGATTCATCTAGAAAAAAACATTCCCATGGGTGCTGGTTTAGGTGGCGGCTCGTCTGACGCCGCATCAGTTTTGATTGGTTTAAATCATCTCTGGGGCTTAGGCCTTCGTCAATCCGAGCTTACTCATCTAGGCTTGCAATTGGGTGCTGATATCCCTTTCTTTTTATTTGGACAAAACGCATTTGTTGAGGGCATTGGTGAGCAATTAAACAGGCTTGATCTACCCGAGGAACAATTTTTAGTGATTTTCCCAGGGCAATCGGTTGCCACCAAAGACGTTTTCCGAGATGACACATTGACCCGCAATCATGCTCCGATTACAATTTCAGACTTTCTTGCTAGCTCCTGGAAGGATCCCAAATTTGGGAATGATCTTCAACCCGTGGCAAGTAAGATCTGCCCTGAAGTAAACCGAGCATTAGATTGGATCGCACAACAAGCTCCGGATTCTGTAAAACGAATGACGGGATCGGGTAGCTGTGTGTTTGCCGCTATCCCAAAAACGATTAGCGCACCTGAGGTCGATCGCATGCTGCAAAAACTTCCTTCTGGGTGGGTAGGTCGGCTTGTTCGGGGATTAAAACAAAATCCCGCTTACAATTCGGTTTAATCAGTATGACGCTACAGGGGAGTCGCCAAGTTGGTCAAGGCACCGGATTTTGATTCCGGCATGCGAGGGTTCGAGTCCTTCCTCCCCTGCCATCGTTATGATTGATAACTAACATTTAGCCAAGACCATGACCTCTGACGCGCTCACTATTTTTACTGGCAACGCCAATCCCGCCTTAGCCGAGGCAGTAGCCAAACAAATGAAGTTGCAGCTTGGTAAAGCCTTTGTAGGGCGCTTTTCAGATGGCGAGATTCAGGTTGAAATTCAAGAGAATGTGCGTGGCAAGAACGTTGTTGTAATCCAGTCAACCTGCGTACCTACAAACGACAATCTGATGGAGCTAATGATCATGATTGATGCCCTGAAACGGGCCTCAGCAAACCGTATAACAGCCGTTATTCCCTATTTTGGCTATGCCAGACAGGATCGGAGGCCTCGATCGGCCCGCGTTGCTATATCGGCCCGCATTGTGGCCAATATGCTGCAATCTGTAGCTGGGGTTGAAAGGGTTCTAACCATGGATTTACATGCTGATCAGATCCAAGGGTTTTTCGATATCCCTGTAGACAATATTTATGCCTCACCCGTTCTTTTAGGAGATTTGCGGGCTAAGAATCAGGCTGATTTGACCGTGGTATCTCCCGATATTGGGGGGGTTGTACGTGCCCGCGCCTTTGCTAAACAGCTAAGCTGCGATTTGGCCATTATTGACAAGCGCCGCCCAAAGCCAAATGTTTCTGAGGTAATGCATTTAATCGGTGAGGTCGAAAACCGTCATTGCGTCATCATGGACGACATTATTGATACCGGGGGGACCCTGTGCAAGGCTGCCGAGGTCTTGAAAGAACGGGGCGCTAAGAGCGTAACCGCCTATTGCACTCACCCTGTCTTATCCGGTGGCGCTGCCGCCAGAATCGCTAAATCTGAAATTGATGAGTTAGTGGTCACTGACACCATTCCACTCAATTCAGATGCATTAGCAGTCAATAAAATCAGGCAGTTAAGCATTGCCCCCCTTCTGGCAGAAACCATTTCCCGTATCACAAAAGGTGACTCTGTGATGTCGCTTTTTGCTGACTAAGCTCTCTGTAGAGGGTCTTTTAGAGGTTTTTTAGCCCTTTCGGGCTATAATTTAAGGCTTTCCGTTTGGTCGCGAACGGAAATTTAACCTTCTTAGGAGTCATCATGAAAGTAGTTGCATTTGAAAGAAGCGTACAGGGCACTGGTGCGAGCCGCCGCCTGCGCAATTCTGGGAAAACCCCCGGAATTATCTATGGCGGAAAGCAAGAATCTCCCTGCGCAATCGAGTTGGACCATAACGCCCTATTTCACGCTTTGCGTAAAGAGGCCTTCCATTCCTCCATTCTGGACATCGAACTCAACGGTAAGGCACAAAAGGCCTTATTGCGTGACTATCAGATGCATCCCTTCAAGCCTCTCGTATTACACGTCGATTTCCAACGTGTTTCTGCGACAGAAAAAATTCATATGCGCGTTCCGTTGCACTTTAAAGGCGCAGAGGAATCTGAAGCTGTTAAGTTTGGTGGTGCGGTAGTTAGCCATATTGCCAATGAATTAGAAATTACGTGTTTACCGGCTGACCTGCCCGAGTTCTTGGAGGTTGACCTTAGCAAGATTGCTGTTGGTCAATCGATCCATGCAAAAGAGGTATCTTTGCCAAAAGGCGTTGCCCTAGTCTTGCATATTGAACAAGAAAATCCTGTTATTGCCAATGCCCGTATCCCAACCGTTAAGGCTGAACCAGAGCCAAGCGCAGCACCTACAGCACCTGTGGCTGATGCCGCTGCTGGAGATAAGGAAGCAAAAGATAAAGAAGCAAAGAGCTAATCTCTCTTATTCTGATGTCTTGAAGAACCCGCCCTGTGCGGGTTTTTTATTGATCAATCCGACTCGTTTATAGTTTGATGATTGCTATAAATAATGATCTGCATTCTCATATGATTCGCTTAATCGTTGGTCTTGGTAACCCTGGTGCAAAGCACGAATCGGATCGTCATAATGCCGGATTTTGGTTTATTGATCGCTTAGCGAGTCAACACAAACAGCTCCTTCAGCCTGAAAAACGCTTTCTTGGCAAAGCAGCAAAGATTCGGGTGGAAGGGCAGGATATTCACTTATTAACACCCGATACCTATATGAACTTAAGCGGGGAATCGGTTGGGCCGCTGTGTCGCTTTCATAAAATTACACCCCAAGAGGTCTTGGTTGTTCATGACGAGCTCGATCTAAAACCTGGTATGGCTCGGCTCAAACAGGGTGGTGGCAATGGTGGTCATAATGGTCTCAAAGATATTCAGTCCCATTTATCAAGCCCACAATTTTGGCGCCTACGCTTTGGGATCGGCCATCCCCGTGATCTTCCTGGCGATAAAGCAAAGATGGATGTGGCTGATTATGTATTAAAGAAGCCTAGCAGCGAGGAACAAAGTAAGATTGATCAAGCAATCGATAAAGCCTTAAGAACACTTCCTTTATTTATAAAAGGTGATGTTCAAAATGCGATGCAGGCTATCCACGGGCCCGACTAATTAAACCGCGGCCTTTTTAATCTTGGTCAGCGTGTGATATTTACTCATTAGCTGTTCTTGAGTTTCTGAATAATTTGGATTTAATGGAATGCAGTCTACTGGGCAGACCTGACGACATTGGGGTACATCGAAATGCCCAACACACTCGGTGCATTTATTTGGATCAATCTCATAGATTTCAAGGCCCATGTAAATGGCATCGTTGGGACACTCTGGCTCACAGACATCGCAATTAATGCACTCATCTGTAATCATTAAAGCCATGGTTTAAACCTTTAGTGTACGAACCAAACCAGAATAGCTTATTTTGTCTTGGTTTGTGCGTTCTTTTGATGTAACCATTTTTCTACTGAGGGAAACACAAATTTACTGACGTCACCGCCCATTAATGCAATCTCACGCACAAATGTTCCTGAAATAAATTGGTACTGATCCGATGGCGTTAAGAACAAGGTTTCTACATCGGGTAACAAGTATCGGTTCATTCCTGCCATCTGAAACTCATACTCAAAATCAGAAACTGCACGTAAGCCCCGCACAATCACGCGCGCATTGTGCTCTCTTGCAAAATCTTTCAGCAGTCCGCAGAACCCAGCAATTTCTACATTGGGATAGTGCCCCAATACCTCTTTTGCAATTTCAATACGCTCTTCTAAGGTAAAAATCGGCTTTTTACTTCGACTATCAGCAACACCGACAATAAGCTTCGTAAAAATACTAGAAGCGCGACGCACGAGATCTTCGTGTCCACGAGTAAACGGGTCAAAAGTTCCTGGGTAAACGGCAATGGTCATAAGACACCCTTAATAATCTGAATATATAAGAGTTTAGCCCGAAGTGCGCCTGAATAATGCTGCTTTTGTTTGTGTTGTCTGCATTTGTCTTGAACAGGCCCAATTAGGCATTAACAACTCTAACTCTAAAAGATCTTGAGTAGTCGGACATTCAATATAAATTCCGCCCCCAGAGTGGTCATCACAAATACGGGCAGCTTCCACGACTGCCTGCTTTAAAAGCGCAGGCTGGTTAAAGGGTGGGTCAAGAAAAATCAAATGATAGGCTGCGGTGTTCGCTTGGCCCATATGGATAATCCCATCTCCCTGCATGACCTTTAAATTTCCTTGAATTGGGGAAGATAACAAAAGCTGATATTGGGATTGCAGCTGCGCAACGATCTTTTTATCTTTTTCGATTAGAACGACTTCTTTTGCATCGCGTGACGCTGACTCAAAACCAAGAGCACCTGATCCAGCAAAAGCATCAAGAACTTTAAGGCCACTTAGGTCTTGACCTAACCAGTTAAAAAGAGTTTCTCGGACACGATCAGAGCTAGGGCGCAAACCCTCTTGAGATAAGACTGAAATTTGTCGACTACGCCAGACCCCACCAATAATACGAATCCGATTGGGATGGCCCGACAATTACTGCGCCCCTCCAACCAGAATGCTAATCATGCGCCCCATATCTAAATGGCGCTGAAACGCTTCACGTACATCTTCTTTTTTTACTGCAGCCACTTGCTGAGTCCAAACATCCAAAGTATTAAGTGGCAATTGATTCCAAGTAATGGCAGATAAGTTATCCAACAATTTACGATTACTATCTAAACGTAGTGGAAATCCATTCATTAAATTTGACTTGGCCGCTGCCAACTCTGAATCACTAGGCCCCTCTTTAATAAAGCGAGCGATTGTTTCTTGTAAAACTACTAGGGCTTGATTGGCTTGATCGTTGCGCGTCTGCAAGCCCGCCTCAAAACTACCAGTTTCACGACCAGGCTGAAAATAGCTAAACACACTATAGGCATAACCTCGCTTATCACGAACCTCTCCAACCAATCTAGAGACAAAACCACCACCCCCTAATACATAATTACCAACCAGGAGTGGAAAATAGTCAGGATTACTCCGCGTAATAGAACTCATTCCTAATGCAATATGAGTTTGCTGCGTCTGAAACGGGATACGAATTAGTCGATCGGCCTCAGGTGCAAGCGGTGAAGGAATAAAAGGGGGTAATGCTGGGATTGCTGGGCCCTGCTGTGGGAGCTGAGCGATTAATTTCTCAGCCACTTGTTTAGCTGTTTTTACATCTAAATCACCCACCATATTGATAATCATGCGATCTTGTCGATAGAAATTTCGATGGAATCGTTTTAGATCATCTGCGTCAATGGAAGCAATCGATAGCAAGCTGGGTGACTCCGCTAAGGGATAATCCCGGAATAACTCCTTACGAAAGCGCTTTTGCATTACTACTTCAGGCTTTGTATCCCCTTCTGCAATTGCCGAGGAAATCCGTTGTTTCTCCCGAGCAACAATCTGTACATCAAAAATTGGTTTTGAGATAGCAGCACTTAATAAATCAAGAACAGGATTAAATACATCTGGCTTACTCAAAGACCTGGCTCGCACAATAGTGCGCTCGCCACTTGCGGATGCGCTAATGCTTGCTCCTAGATCAGCAATAGCATCAGCTTGCATTGCCTCATTTAAAAGGCTGCCGTTCCATTCAATTCCTCGGGTTAATAGAGCTGCGGTTAAGCCTGCTAGGCCACTTTTTCCCTTTGGGTCGTAACGACTACCAGCGTCGACACTAATCTCAATATCAATCATTGGAATTGTGGTGGCCTGAACCAAATAAGCTTTACTGCCATTACTTAATGCGATCTCTTGAATGGGTAAGACGGCATATGCCTTACCCCATATACCGCACCCCAGTGCGATAAAAATAAGGAGGTAACGCTTAATATAAATCTGAACGATATGCATCATATTTTCTCAATGCCGCAAATTGCTAGGAAGGGAGGGAATAGGTTTCGGATTTGCCGATACGGTTCTTGCTTGTGGTTCTAGGGTGACAATCGTTAGACCGTCACCAATGAAATATCGCTTAACCGCTGCCTTGATTTGCTCTGACTGGATTTGCTGAATGCGCTCAATGATTCGATCCAAATCTTTCCATGAGACGTGGGCAATCTCAGCACTACCAATTTCCATTGCTTGAGCAAAAATAGAGTCACGCTTATAGATTTGAGAGGCTAAAAGTTGAGCCTTAATCCTTTTTAGCTCTGCCTCTGTGATCCCATTCATGGCAATCTCTTGTATAGTTTGTAAGATACCTTTTTCCAGATCAGAAACTGACTGTCCTTTAGCCACAGTTGCACTAATCATAAAAAGCTCTGGTCCGCGGCTAATGAGGTCGTAGCTCGCACCCGCATTATTTGCCAGACGCTTACTACGAACTAACTCGCGATTGAGTCGGGAGTTATCATGGCCACTGAGCGCTGCAGACAAGACCTCAAGCGCATAGGGATCTGCATCATCCATTTTCTTTGGGTCTAATTTAGGAACTTTCCACCCCATCATTATTTGTGGGCTATCGGCCAGCGCTTTGAGATTAGCGCGTTTTTCTCCTTTTTGTTCGGGCTCTACTTGAGGCTTACGTTCTGGTAATTGCTTTGCAGAAATCGGTCCATAGTATTTTTCTACAAGCGCTCTCACCTCTAAGGGTTTCACATCGCCCACGACCACAACAATTGCATTGTTAGGGGCATACCAATCCCGATACCACTGCCTCGCATCATTGGGCTTCATGTTTTGTAAATCGTTCATCCAGCCAATAATGGGATGGCGATACGGAGAGCTTGTAAAGGCGGTGGCCATCATCAATTCCCGCATCAAGCCATTTGGGCTGTCATCGGTACGTAGACGTCTCTCCTCCATCACAACCTGAATTTCCTTTAAGAACTCTTCATCTGAAAACTTCAGATTTGCCATACGATCAGCCTCTAGTCGCATGACATCGGCAAGTTTTGATTTTTCAATCTGTTGAAAATACCCCGTGAAATCACGGGCAGTGAATGCGTTCTCACGCCCCCCGACTGCTGCAACCATTCTGGAAAAATCTCCCGATTTAACCTTTTCTGTTCCCTTAAACATCATGTGCTCAAGCACGTGCGCGACGCCGGTCTTACCATTAAGCTCATCCATCGATCCTGCACGATACCAAACCATATGAGCCACTGTGGGTGCACGACGATCCTCTTTCACTACTAAACGTAAGCCGTTTTTAAATTGATACTCGTGTGTATCTATCTTATTGGCCCACGCCCCTAGCGGTAAGCATGCACTGACGCATAAGCCCAACAGGATCAGAATCCTCAGGGTGGATAAGCAAACGAATCTAGGTGTGTTTAGAGTGACTATCATCTCATTGTTGACGTGGTCTTGAACTTGTTAAGATCTACCTAAAGGATTGTATCGATAATGTTTGGTTTACGTAAAACGCTTGGTTCCCTATTTGGTCTTCATCCAATTGATGAGTCCTGGTTTGAGCAATTAGAAGAAACCCTTCTAAAGGCGGATGTTGGGATTGCGACCACCAACGTACTTATTGCTAGCCTTCGTAAACTAGCTAAATCCCATTCGATCCAAAATGCTGAGGATTTAAAAGGGTTATTGGTTCAGGAAATTAGCCGTCTTTTAGCTCCTCTTGAAAATCCTCAAAACCCTCTTTTATTAAGCCAGTCAAACCACAAACCTGAAATCTGGCTAATCGTTGGGGTTAATGGTGCAGGTAAAACAACCTCTATCGGCAAACTTTGTCATCACTTTCAAGTGCAAGGTAAATCTGTTTTATTGGCTGCTGGCGATACCTTCAGAGCTGCGGCGCGCAATCAACTCAAGGAATGGGGGGAGCGCAACCAAGTCCAAGTCTTAAGCCAAGAAAGTGGTGACGCGGCAGCCGTTGCGCACGACGCTATACACGCTGCGATTTCTCGCCAAATCGATGTTCTGTTTATTGATACGGCTGGGCGCTTAGCGACCCAAGGAAATCTGATGGAAGAGCTCAAAAAGGTAAAACGGGTGATCTCCAAGGTGGTTCCAGATGCGCCCCATCAAATTGTCCTCGTTCTAGATGGCAATACTGGTCAGAATGGCATTGCACAAGTTCTGGCATTTAGGAATGCAATTGGTCTTCAGGGGATTATTGTCACCAAATTGGATGGTACTGCTAAGGGTGGCGTTATTTGTGCGCTTAGCAAAGCTCTTGAGACCCCCCCAGAAACGGGCACCTCCGCCTTCAAAACCTTTGTCTATGCCCTGGGTAAAGGGGAGGGTCTGTCTGATCTAGAGCCCTTTAATGCAGAAGCATATGCTAAAGAGCTTGTAGAATAACCATATTAATCAAGGTCTTATAAATTGATAGTAGGATTAGCACTCTCCTTGTAGGAGTGCTAGAATTAACATATTGCAATCAAACTAATCAATAAATCGATGACTTTGAATACAGCCTTAAAACCTATTAATCGCAATACTTCGGCAGGCGGTCTAGCTATGCCTTTGCCTGCGCTTGGCGTTGGAACGATTGACGCCTATTTAGCGCATATCAACCGCTTACCAATGCTGAGCGCTGCTCAAGAATTTACTCTTGCGCAGGAGTATCGTCGTTCTGAAAATTTAGATGCGGCTCGTCAACTCGTTCTCTCACATTTGCGCCTAGTGGCCTCTGTTGCACGTCAATACCTTGGCTACGGAATTCCTCATGCCGACCTCATTCAAGAGGGCAATATTGGTTTAATGAAAGCAGTGAAGCGCTATGATCCCAATCAAGGCGTGCGCTTAGTCTCCTATGCGATTCATTGGATCAAAGCGGAGATTCATGAGTACATCCTAAAAAACTGGCGCTTAGTTAAAGTGGCGACTACAAAAGCGCAACGCAAACTATTCTTTAATTTACGAAGTAACAAACTTTCAGCAAATGCTCTTACTGATTCTGAAATTGAGTCACTTGCTAAGGCTCTTGATGTTCGCGGTGCTGATGTCAAAGAAATGGAAATGCGCCTTGCAGGTGGCGACATCTCTATTGATGGCGACGATCAGGATGAAGACCAATTTGCACCCATTCAGTGGCTTGCGGATGAGCGCCATGAGCCCAGCGCTAGACTTGCTCAAAATGATCAATTTGCATTGCAGGGCCCCAAGCTACTGCAAGCTTTAAATACCCTAGATGTTCGCAGTCGGGAGATTGTGCAATCTCGTTGGCTCAATATGGATGCAGATGGCCAAGGCTGCAAAACCTTGCAAGACCTTGCAAAAGAATATGGCATCTCTGCAGAACGGGTTCGTCAAATTGAAGTGGCTGCATTCAAGAAATTACGACTCGTTCTTAAAGACGAAGAATCCTTACTACATTAATTACTTTAGAAGTATTTTTAAATCATGGGCAATGGGCTCTACCCCCTGCCCATGCTTTATATAAAGACGAAGGTTTCCAGCAGGATCAAACACATAACTACCTGCTGTATGGTCAATCGTATAGTTTTTAGGATTGCTGCCAGGCACTTTGCTGTAATAAGCCTTAAAGTCTTTTGTTATCTTCATTAGCGCAGCTTCATCTGCAGGTCTCAAACCAATAAAACGGGGATCAAATGCGGGCGGGTACTGCGCCATTAACTCAGCGGTATCCCGTTCTGGATCGACCGTAATAAAAATAACCTGCACGCGATCGGCAAGTGGTCCCAAAACCTTCATGACTCCCTGCATCTCAATCAAAGTTGAGGGGCAAACATCGGGGCAATGGGTATATCCAAAGAATAGGACAACGGCCTTACCCTTGAAGTCGGCTAGTGTTTTATCTTTGCCTTGAGAGTCAAGCAACACAAAGTTGTTTCCAAACGACTTGCTGCCGGTAATATCAACATTTTTAAAACTGGGCTGTGAGCAAGCCGCCAATAAAGTAAGCATTGCTAATGTAAGTAGTTTCTTCATAGAGCTAAAGATAGTGATCAATCAAGATTGCAGCAAATAATAGTGCTAAATAGCTGATGGAGTATTTAAAGGTCTTACGCGCCAACTGATCGCTATAGTTTTGATAAAGACGAATCGCATAGTAAATAAATATACCGCTCAAAATAATCGCTGATACCAAATAAAAAATACCGCTCATTCCATAGATATATGGCAGGATCGATGCGGCTAACAAAATTAAGGTGTAAAGCAAAATATTTAAAAGAGTAAATTTCTCACCATGCGTCACGGGTAACATTGGTAATCCTGCTTGTACATAATCTTCACGACGGTACAGAGCAAGTGCCCAAAAATGAGGTGGCGTCCATACAAAAATAATCAGCACGAGTAGCCAAGCTTCGGCTGAGAGTTGATTGGTCACAGCAACCCAGCCCAAGGCGGGGGGCATCGCTCCTGAAAGGCCGCCAATTACAATGTTTTGTGGAGTTGCGGGCTTTAGGTACCAGGTATAGATAACCGCATAACCAACAAAGGTGGCAAAGGTAAGCCACATCGTTAGGGGGTTGGTATAAAACCATAGAACGACCATACCAGCGCAACCAAGCCCGCATGAAAAAATAACAATTTGGAGGGGGGTAATTTCTCCGGTAGCAGATGGGCGCCATGCTGTACGGCGCATCTTGGCATCAACAGCTTGCTCAATTAAGCAGTTCACTGCAAACGCAGCACCTGCTAGCAACCATATACCGATGGAACCTCCAATCAGGATGGGCCACGGAACCATGCCAGGGGTTGCCAAAAACATACCGATAATGGCACAAAAGACTGCAAGTTGAGTAACCCGTGGCTTTGTTAAAACCCAATACTGACGCCAACGGGGCATTGGTGGGCGCTCAAAAGACGAAGTGCTCACGATGACCTCTGCCCCTCTACATCACGACCCGAGAAAAAAGAACAGTCACTTCCTGCGCTCAGTCGTACTAAGCAAAATAAGATAGCCGCTGCTCCACCGGTATGGAGAAGGGCAGCAACTAAAGGCCACTGGAATACAACATTCGATATGCCCGTAATTATTTGTAAGGCTAATAAACCAAGAATAGCCTTGCCCCAAAAAGAAATATTTGATTGGCTATGTCGTAATGCTTTGATTGCAAGTAAGAGCAAAACAATGGATGCAAAAATGGCGCCAACACGATGAGTCCAGTGTATGGTTACCAAAGCCGTCATCGGAATCACCTCACCTGATTTTGCTTGACCAAGTTCACGCCATAAATAAAATGCGTTTTGCCAATCCATGGTGGGATACCATGCGCCCATACAGGTTGGGAAATCAGGGCAAGCCAATACAGCATAGTTTGTGCTAACCCATGCTCCCAAAAATATTTGAATAAGTAAAGTAATCGTAGCGAATGCAATCCATGTAATGGGTAATGATTTACCTTGAGTCTTTGAAGATATTGTTTTGCTATCGTTGCGCTGAGCAAACCAAACCATACTAGAAAATAAAAGTAGGGCCAAGATCAAATGCGTACTCACAATAATGGGTTGCAACTTCAAGGTTACCGTCCAAGCACCGAAGGCGCCCTGTAAGCACACCAAGACGAGTAGAAATAGACTGCCTTGAATGGCTAATCTGCGTTGCGCCCCTATTTGCTTAAAGGCTAAAACTACTTGAGCAATGATTAACACCCCTACACTCATTGCTAAATAGCGATGGATCATTTCTACCCAAGCCTTAAATACGGTTACAGGTCCTGTGGGCATCGCTACCTCAGCGGCGCGGATCTCCTCCATCGCCCTCCAGGGATTTGAGGTGCCATAACAACCTGGCCAATCCGGACAGCCCAGACCTGAATCACTCAAACGCGTAAATGCGCCAAATAAAATGAGGTCGAAGGTTAAAAAGACGACCGCCCAATTTAGTTTCTGAAAAATATCTAAGCCTTTTCTACGCGTCAGATAAGCCAAAGGTAAGCCGGCAAAGACAAAGGCAATCCCAGCAAGCTCTAAAACTAATAGAGCCGATTCGGAAATCATATTTTTTCACCTTTACGATTTAGCTTCAGTAGACGATCTAAATCTTTACGCATTCTGACAAAATCTTTTGACTCTGCTTTATCGGGGAACACCATCATCTTTTCGCCACTGGGATCTATCAACTGAATCCCGCTCCCTAGATTCTGCTGATTTAACCAGGTCAACCAGACTGTGCTATTTTTTGGATCTGGGGCAGGAACAATGATAAATCCAGCAGTTTCTGGATCGTAGGCCTGTTTGATATCAGGATCTACGGGCAAGCGATCGCTGACCACCCAAACAAGCTGTACGCGGTTCTTCTCTTTCCCCAATGCAAGACGTACTTGTCTCATCAGATATAAGAGCTCTACACAAGCATCATTCCCTTTGCGACACTCGCTGGCGGGGCGTGCTACCAAAAGAGTCCACTTTCCGCTAAAGGAAATATCCAGCCAGCTGGGATTAATTGCCTGGGGAGGCTGTATCAAAGTCCCATAGTTTGTTTTTCCACCCTCAGGCTTAAAAACATAATAGGCTAAGTAGGATGCAATGACTGGAGCAGCACAGGCCAATAAAAGCAAGATCATCTGGATTCGACCCCGTCGCGTTCTTGCGTCTACCGCTTGCCGATCCACTTGACTGGCTGGTATTAGTAAATCTTGATCATTCACTGGCGTCTTGTCCCATTAAAACGATTTATCTTTATTGCGGTAACGCATAAAACCGGTTGTAAACCAAAACACGAGGGCCGCTGCTGCTAAAGCAAACCATTGAAAAGCATAAGCATAATGGCGATCAACTCCAACCGTTGCCGGTGGCCAATTTCGTAATAAGCCATCATTACGATCTGGGTCATTCTGTCGAATCACAAGTGGGAGCTGCGGGTACTTTAACTGCTTTTCTTCATATGCAAGATCAAGATTTTGTTGAATGCGTGGACGATCTTTGGAGTTTGGTTGGTCACCCAACTCCAACACCTTTCCAGCACCCGCAAATGCCACTCCCTCTATCGTGACCCTGCCTGTAGGCGTATTAATACTTGGCAATATGAGTCGATCCTGACTATTCCGAGGAGCCCACCCACGGTTTACCCAAATGACCTGAGTGGCCGGTCCGTCCAAGAGAAATGGCATCAATACATAGAAGCCGGAATGCGCCTGACTTAGGCTACCGTGGTTTGGTTTAGGGCGATTATCTAACCATACAATCTCGTTGGATAAAAACTGACCGCGCGCCTGGACAGCCCGAAACTCGACTTCTGATAAAGTCCATGCCTTGGCATTTAGATCAATCCGTTCTTTAGCGGCCATCGTAGCAATTTGATTGGCCAACACTATTTTTTGCTCCGCCCGACTCAATTGCCAGCGCCCAGCAAGGAGGCCGATCGCAATCACTACGATTGCCGCCACAGTCGCTACTCTACGCTCTACAATGAAGACAGAAAAAAAACTCAAGGGCTCGGTACCGTAATGAAATGGATAATTGTTTTGGTCCTGCTGCTTGTTATTGGCAGCCTAGGATCAGCGTTGTACTTCATGATGAAAGATAAGGGCAACAGCTCCAGGATGGTTCATTCTCTAATGCTACGAATCGGCTTATCCATTGCCTTATTTATAGGCATTTGGATCGCCTACTACTTTGGCCTAATCCAATCCACCGGTCTAAAGGTTGCCCAATAAAAATGGTAGCCGAAGCTACCGCTAAAGACTCACATCCAGTAAATGACGATGTAAAGACCCAGCCAAACAACGTCAACAAAGTGCCAATACCACGCAGCACCCTCAAAACCAAAATGATTATCGGCTGAGAAATCTCCACGGATTAAACGACGCAAGATAATAGCCAGCATCAGACCACCTAGAAATACATGGAATCCATGAAAACCGGTCAACATAAAAAATGTGGAGCCGTAGATACCAGAGCTTAACTTGAGATTTAAATCCGAATAAGCATGAATGTACTCATAAGCCTGAAAACCTAAGAAGATCACTCCCAGAAGTACTGTAGCAAATAAGCCATAAATTGCCTGTTGGCGATGCCCTTCACGTAATGCGTGATGTGCATAGGTGACAGTCACCCCAGAGCTCAGTAGCAGCAAGGTATTAATTGTGGGGATCGGCCAAGGCCCGATCGTACTGAATTTCTCGACGAGGCCTGTTGGGCCAAGTGTGGGCCAAGCCGCTACAAAGTCTGGCCACAATATCTTATTGTCCACATCGCCCAACCAAGGAACTGTAATGCTGCGTGCGTAGAACAGGGCTGAGAAAAAGGCTGCGAAGAACATGATCTCAGAGAATATGAACCAGCTCATCGACCAACGGTATGAGATGTCAACGTTAACACCGTTCTTACCCGTATTGCCTTCAGAAATTGCATCTCCAAACCAGCCGTACAGCACAACCAAGATATAAATGACTGCGCCCAAAACCAAAGGGCCGCCCCACGATAGGTTATTAACCCATGCAGACATACCACCACCAAAGCCAAGCAAGCCGATGCTTGCTAATACAGGGTACTTCGAGGGACTTGGAACAAAATAATAAGGAGTGGAGTTCGAAGACATCGTGCTCTTTCTAGCTTAAAAATTAATTTGATACAACTAACTGAACAATCAACAAAAGAATTGCCATAAAAATTATGGCGCCCAACACACCAGCAATAATGATGTGAACAAAACTAAGACTAGCAACATCGTTTTGTAGTTCTGAGTTCTTGCGTACGCCCAAAAAGGCCCATAAAACAGCACGGATCGATTGAAGAAGATTTAATTTCTTTTTCACGATCCACTCGCTTTTGATGGCTGCGTCAGTGCAACTGGTTTTGCTATGCCCGTTTCAAAAAAAGTATATGAAAGCGTAATTGTCTTCACATCTTTAGGCAAATTAGGGTCAACAATAAAGACCACTGGCATTTGGCGGATTTGATGGGGGTTAAGAGCCTGCTCTTGAAAACAGAAACATTCAATCTTTGTGAAAAATTCGGTAGCTGCCTTTGGGGCATAACTGGGAATTGCCTGAGCGGCGATAGCACGGTCTTTAGTATTAACAACCTCATACACAATTTCATGTAGCTCGCCGGGGTGTACTTCAAGAAAATTCTTGACTGGCTTAAACGCAAAAGGTCCACGGCTATTTGAGTCAAACTCAATCGTGATCTTACGCGAGTAATCGACCTGCGTGTTTCCGGGCTTGCTTGCGCCATGCGCCCGAACACCATAATTATTTTTGCTCGTAATCACATTGATACCAGTGACTTCACACAGTGCTTTATACAAAGGCACCAAGGCATACCCAAAACCAAACATCAAGACAGCTAGCAAAAGGAGCTTGAGTAAGATTTGTTTATTAAGGGAGCCGAGGTTACTAGCCATAGATCAACCAAATATCCAGTACTTCACGACAATTCCCAAGAAAAACGCCAACGCAATTGATAACAACACCGCCGCGAGGCGGCGGTTGGTCATCATTGGATTGGATCGTTGGGTCACTAACAACTCCGTTTAACTAACTTTGGGTGGTTGTTCAAAGGTGTGAAATGGTGCTGGCGATGGAATCGACCACTCCAAAGTATTGGCTGTTTCCCAAGGGCTATCTGGTGCTTTCTTACCATGGCCACGATAGGCGGGCAAAATGACAAACAGTAAAAAATATACCTGCATCAAACCAAATCCCAAACCACCAATCGAGGCAATCAAATTGAAATCGGCAAACTGTGTTGGGTAGTCTGCATACCGACGTGGCATGCCAGCTAAGCCCAAGAAGTGCATGGGGAAGAAGGTTAAATTAAAGAAAAACATAGAGCCCCAGAAATGTACTTTCCCACGGAACTCATCTGCCATGCGACCAGTCCATTTTGGACACCAGTAATAAAAGCCTGCAAACATTGCAAATAGAGATCCTGCTACTAATACGTAGTGGAAATGGGCAACAACGTAATAGGTATCTTGCAATCCAATATCAATGGGCGCCATGGCAAGTACTAGTCCAGTAAATCCACCAATTGTGAACACAAAGATAAAACCAATCGCCCACAGCATGGGGGTCTCAAAAGTCATTGAACCTTTCCACATGGTGGCTACCCAGTTAAATATCTTGACTCCCGTTGGCACGGCGATCAACATCGTGGCGTACATGAAGAAAAGTTGGCCAGTCACAGGCATACCAGTAGCAAACATATGATGCGCCCAAACAATGAAGGATAAGATGGCAATCGACGATGTCGCATAAACCATTGAGGCATAACCAAACAGTCTCTTTCTTGCAAAGACAGGTACAACCTCACTGATGATGCCAAAGGCTGGCAGAATCATGATGTACACCTCGGGATGGCCGAAGAACCAGAAAATATGTTGGTACATTACTGGGTCGCCACCACCGGCAGCTGAGAAAAAGCTGGTACCAAAATGACGATCGGTGAGAACCATGGTGATGGCGCCCGCTAGTACGGGCATCACGGCAATTAATAAATAGGCTGTAATTAACCAAGTCCAGCAGAACATTGGCATCTTCATAAGAGACATGCCGGGTGCGCGCATGTTCAAAATGGTCACGATGATATTAATCGAGCCCATGATGGAAGAAGCACCTAGCAAATGGAGAGCAAAAATAGCCATGTCCATGCCAGGGCCCATTTGTAAGGTAAGAGGCGCATACAGTGTCCAGCCACCCGATGGTGCTCCACCTGGAACCAAGAAGGAACCAAAAAGCAATAAAGCAGCAACTGGCAAAATCCAGAAACTAAAGTTATTCATGCGTGCGAATGCCATATCCGAGGCACCAATTTGCAATGGGACCATCCAGTTTGCAAAGCCAACGAAGGCTGGCATGATGGCGCCAAAGACCATCACCAAACCATGCATGGTTGTTAATTGATTAAAGAATTCTGGACGCAGGTATTGCAGGCCAGGTTGGAATAACTCCAAACGGATACCCAAGGCCATTACACCGCCAGCCAATAAGCTCACAAAGGAGAAGATGAGATACATCGTCCCAATATCTTTGTGATTGGTAGCAAATAACCAACGTCTCCAGCCATGGGGATGGTCATGTGCATGATCGTGAGCGTGATCGTGGGTTGTGGATATGCTGCTCATACTTTGCTCCAGTTCAATATCAATCGATAAAAATAGTTCATTAAATTACTTTGCAGCACGTGCGGTTGCAAATTCTTGGGTCTGAATCACGTCACCTGTTTTGTTACCCCATGCATTACGGGTGTAAGTCATGACCGCCGCTAATTCACCATCAGAAATCACGCCGCCCCATTTAGGCATGGCACCTTTTCCATTAATTAAGATGTTGTAATTTGCAGCCTTTGGCCCCATCACTAACTTACTACCATCTAAGGCTGGGAAGGCTCCCGCACCCTTACCATTTGCTTGATGGCAAGCAGCACAGTTGCTAGCGTATACCTTAGCACCACGATCCATCTGCTCAGCAAGGGTATATACCTTACTTGGATCATCCGCTGTGGCAGCCATTTCTTTTTTCTTCTGAGCTACCCATTGGGTGTATTCCTCATCAGAGACAACCTTGACCACGATTGGCATAAACGCATGTTGCGCACCACAAAGCTCAGAACATTGGCCACGATATGTGCCAACCCTATCAGCCTTAAACCAAGTATCTCGAACAAATCCTGGAATAGCATCTTGCTTCACACCAAAAGCTGGAACTGCCCACGCATGAATAACGTCGTTAGCTGTGGTGATCATCCTAATTTTTTTATTTACAGGCACCACCATTTCATTATCAACCTCCATCAAATATGTTGGGCTCTTTGGCGCCAAGTTATTGATGGCTTCACGTGAGGTAGACAAGGTTGATAAAAAGCTAATTCCTTCGCCTTCACCTTTAATGTAGTCATAGCCCCACTTCCACTGGTATCCAGTGGTTTTAATTGTGATGTCTGCATTAGTTGTGTCTTTCATAGCCACCACTGTTTTTGTAGCGGGTAAGGCCATACCAATCACAATGAGCAAAGGAATTACAGTCCAAATAATTTCAACCGATGTACTCTCATGAAATGAGGCTGGCTGGGCTCCCTTTGATTTGCGGTGTTTGAAGATGGAATAAAACATCACGCCAAATACGCCAACAAAAATGACGACACAAATAATCATCATGAACCAATGTAGCCAATGGATCTCTTCCATTATTTTGGTTGCTGGTGCTGTGAAATTTAATTGATTGACCTTTGGGCCCCCTGGCATATCTTGCGCTGCAACACCAAAACTCCAAATGCTGAATCCAAGAAATAGCCACGTTTTTGCAAAGAATTTACTAATGTTCATTTTTTTCTCAAAATTTACCGAGGCACCCGAGATTAAGTGAAGTGCCATTATTGCCATTAATCACAGTTTAGACACTCGATTATAGGATGATTTGCCTGACAGGCTTCATTTTGGAAAGGGGCTCGGGATAAACCCTTTCTACAGATAATTAAATGTGTGTACTTACTTATAAAAGAGATTTGCAACTATTTACGTTTAATTGCATCTGGGCGAATATATGCTGTTTTCCCATCCGATTTACTCAGATTCTTACCAAGAACCCATGCGTGTCCATAAACAATTTCTAGGGTCATTCTTTTTGCTCTCAGTGCCCCGCTCAGGGCATCTGGGGGCGTGCCAGGCTGAACGAGCCCAATAGCAAGGGCATCCCTTAGATAATTAGTTTCCGATTCATATTCCAAATACAAATACTCCATGTCCATCACGGGATCAGAGAAGCCTTTTTGGACAAGTGCATCCCCAATGTCATGCATATCCAATGCCCCCGGCAAACTCTTTATATAAGGGCTTGATTTAAGTGATGCGCGTAGTTCTTTTCCAGTATCTGGTCCCAAATAGCTAAAACACAGTAAGCCATCCTCACATATTTGCCGATATGCTATCTCAAGCAAATCGTGTGGTCTTTCGAACTGCTGAAACTCTAGGGCGCTGGCAATCAGCCCATAGTGATTTTCTAGATCACTCGGCCTTTGGCCAAAGAGCCTCCCCCGACCAAACAAAGCCCCCAAGGCACGATGCATGCGAAGCCACATTACCTGATTAAAGCTTAAATGAGGGTCAGCAACGGTATCAATTTGTGCCTTTGGAAATCGTCCTGAGAATTGCCCAATACGAAGACCCGGAAAATCAGGTCCGATCAAGATTGCCTTGGGCTGTAATTTAATAGGCTCTAATTTTTCGAGCATCCGTTGGTAAATTTCAGCCTGTAGCCATGAGAGAGACGTGGACATGGGCTCAGTATACTCAGCGCCCCATGCATTTATTTACCCCCTTTGTTGAGTTTCTGCTTCCAACTTTGTGCATGGCATGTGAACAGGTACAAACTAAATTGCTCTGTGCTAATTGCCTAGCAAAAATTACACTGAATATGCTAAGTAGACCGCCGTGTTGTCCTACTTGCGGCATACCTATTGCAACACCCGAGTCACCATGTTTTAGCTGTGTAAAACATCGCCCAGCCTATGACGAGACTTTTTATATAGACTCGTACGCTGGTGTCTTAAAAACTGCTCTTCATGCCTATAAGTACCAAAGGCGACTTGCCTGTGCGGCAGGCTTCTCCTATCTTTGGAACCATTGTGCCGCTAAGGCCACCCTACAAAGTTCGGCCGACTATCTTCTGCCAGTCCCTCTTGGGGTTCGCAAATTAACAAAAAGAGGGTTTAATCAAAGCTGGGAGATTGCGAAACATATTCAGCTACCTAAAACCGTTCGCAAGATACCCAATGCCTTAGGTCGCATCGACGATGAGACATCGCAAGCGCAGCGGAATCGAGAGATGCGCAAAGAGATGGCACAGGACTTGTTCTTTCTAAACACAGATTGGTCCGGGCGCTTTAAGAACCAAAGAATTATTGTTTTTGATGATGTAATGACCACTGGGGCAACGATGAATGCAATCGCATCCTTATTAAAAAATCATGGCGCTAAACATGTAAGCGCTTGGGTTGTGTTGCGAACTCTACCCAAGAGTGATTCATTTGCAATATGATCGCAACATGTTTAATGTTGTTTTATTTGAACCCGAGATTCCGCCAAACACGGGGAATATTATTCGCCTCTGTGCCAATACTGGAGCAAGACTTCATCTAATTGAACCGCTTGGCTTTCCGCTCGAACACGCCAAGTTAAGGAGGGCGGGGTTGGACTATCACGAGTTTGCAAACATTATGGTTTATCAAAGCTGGACTGATTTTCTAGAGAAGAGTAAAGCAAATCTATCGCGTGTATTTGCCTTAACAACGAAAGGGCGGTCATCCCTGTTAACCAGCAAATTTCTTAAAGATGATTATTTTGTCTTTGGCTCAGAAACAAAAGGGGTTAGTGCTGAGGTAAGAGCGGCTATTCCTAAAGACAATCATTTACGACTGCCCATGCTACCTGCAAGTCGAAGTCTCAATCTTGCAAACTCGGTTGCGATTGTGGTCTATGAGGCGTGGAGGCAACACCAATTTACTGGAGGTCTTTAAGACTCGGCCTTGGGTTCGCGTCCCATGAGAGCCTGCACGCCTTGCTCAACGGTTAATTTGCCATTTAAAACCTCCACAACGGTGGCACAAATTGGCATTTCTACCTGAAGGCGCTTTGCTAAATCAGTCACTGCTTTAGCGCACAAGACACCCTCTGCCACATGGCCTAATGCGTGTAAAACGTGTTCTAGATCTTGGCCCGCTGCCAAGGACAAGCCAACGCGCCGATTACGTGATAAATCACCGGTTGCGGTCAAAATTAAATCACCTAAACCAGTTAAGCCCATGCAGGTCTCACTCTTACCGCCGGCTGCCTTGGTTAAACGCATCATTTCTGCTAAGCCACGTGTTAGTAATGCAGCCCGTGCATTCATTCCCAAGCCTAGTCCATCACCAATTCCTGCGGCAATCGCGAGGACGTTCTTAATCGCGCCGCCTAGCTCCACTCCAATTAAATCATCGCTGGCATATACACGAATATTTCCATGGTGAAAGACCTGCTGGACTAATTCACAGAACTCTTTTTGATGGCTGGCGACCGTTAGCGCACACGGCAAACCTTCACCGACCTCTCGCGCAAAGCTCGGGCCTGACAAAACTCCAAAAGCATGCGCATGGCTTGGATGCTTTGCTAACTCACGCTGTAATACTTGATGCGGCAATAAGGCTGTATTGGGCTCTAGTCCTTTGCATAGGTACAAAATATTGAGCGGATGTTTCGCTTGTATCAATACATCCCCTAAGATTTGGGACAACCCAGACATTGGTGTAGCAATAACCAATAGGTCGCCTAAGCGCAATCTGCCCAGAGCTTTTAGAAAATCAGCCTCTAATAGAAGTTCCTTAGGGAGCGAAATACCGGGTAAATATTGTTTGTTCTCTGCATGAATTTGCAGTGCCTGCATCTGTTGTGGGTCACGCGCCCATAAACAGACCGAATAAGGGGCATGATGGCGGGCTGCAGATAGGGCGATTGCCGTACCCCATGCTCCACCACCAAGAACCGTGATATTCATTAGTTGGGCAGGATAATCTTGCTTTCTGCGTCACCAGAACCCGCTTGAGCACCATGCGCGGCTTGGGCTTGCGCCAAGCGATGCTCATACATGCCATGAAAGTTAACATCTGAGAGATGAATGGGCTGAAAGCCTGCGCGGCTAATAATATCGGCAACATTTGAACGCAAATATGGGAAGATGATTGTTGGGCAGGTAATCCCAAGCATCGGGTCAATCTGCTCTGGTGGAATATTTTTGAACTCAAAAATACCTGCTTGTTTTGCCTCAACCAAGAACATAACCTTGCCATCCACTCTCGCTGTAACCGTACTTACTAGCGCAACCTCAAATAACTCATCGGTCAAACGATCTACTGCAATATCAAGCTCTACCTGAATTTGTGGTTCGCTTGCGACCAACAAAATGCCCGGCGCATTAGGCTGTTCTAAAGATAAATCTTTTAGATAAACGCGTTGAATCACAAAGGAGGGATCATTAGTACCCGTTGCAGAATTAGGTGCAGCATCACTCATGTTAAATCTCTTTCTCTAGATAAGATGGGAGTAAGAACTAAAAATTATCCTAGCAGGGGATCAAGCCCACCTGCCCGATCTAATGCTGCAAGATCGTCATAACCGCCAATGTGGTGATCACCAATATAGATCTGTGGAACTGTTCTGCGACCCGTACGGGTCATCATTTCTTCACGCCGACTGGGGTCGACATCAATCAACACTTTCTGAAGATTCAGTACACCTTTTTTTTGTAAGAGCTTTTCTGCCATTACGCAGTATGGACAGACACGGGTGCTATACATCAATACTTCTGGCATAAAGGCTCCGTCTACTTGATCAAAGGCAAACCGGAGGTCTGCCAGGCACCAATTCCACCGTCTAAAACGCCCACCTCAGCAAATCCTAATTTTCGTAATTCTTTGGCAGCCTTTTGGGAATGCGCTGATCCACGACCAATCAATACTACTGGCAATTTCTGATCCAATTTCAAAGCCTTCAGGCCGGCATCAAGGCTCTCCAAGGCTAGATTTTTAGCATTGGGCAAATGGCCTGCCTTAAAATCCTCCTCCGAGCGCAAATCAATCACATTTGCTTTGCGACGGTTTATCCAAATCGTCGCATCGGTAGGGCTTAGGCCCTTGCCAGTCATTAGGGTTGATAATGTCGGCATGAATAGAGCCATACCTGAAATGATCATTAAGGCCGCGAGTACTAAATTGTCTGTTTGAGCTAAGAAGTCCATTGCTAGATTATAGAATGCATCTATGAAACAACTCATCCTTGTGCGCCATGGCCAATCTGCGTGGAACCTTGAAAATCGGTTTACGGGCTGGGCCGATATCGATTTAACCCCCACTGGCGTTGAGCAGTCCCTGAATGCCGGAAAGCTTTTAAGGGAGGCGGGTTACGAATTTGATATCGCCTATACCTCGGTTCTCAAAAGAGCAATTCGGACCCTCTGGCATATCCAAGACTCCATGGATCTAATGTGGGTGCCGGTGGTACACAGCTGGCGTCTTAACGAACGGCATTATGGCGGTCTTACCGGTCTTAATAAGGCAGAGACCGCAGCTCAATTTGGGGATGAACAGGTCCATATCTGGCGCCGCTCTTATGAAATTCCACCCCCACCGCTAAACCAAGAACAGCGCGCAGAAATTGCCAAAGACCCCCGCTATTCCAAGCTAAACGAGCAAGACATCCCCCAAGGGGAATGCCTAAAAGATACCGTGCAGCGCGTTTTGCCCCTATGGAATGAATCCATTGCTCCAGCCCTAAAGCTAGGGAAAAGGGTTATCTTGGTTGCTCATGGTAATAGTATTCGTGCTCTGATCAAGCATCTAGACCAAGTCTCCGATGAGGCCATCATGGGCATTAATGTCCCCAATGGCAATCCCTTGATCTATGAGCTAGACGATGAACTAAAACCACAACAACATTTCTATTTAGAGGCAAAATAGGGGCATGCGCCAGCTATTTAGAAATATTGCCCTCATAGGAATCGGATTAGTCGCCGGGATTGCCGCGACCATTCAACTCTCTGCTACTGCTCAACAGGGAACTAATACCCTTCCTTTAGATGAGCTCCGGACACTCTCGAATGTCTTTGGGCAAATTAAACGCGAGTATGTAGAGCCCATTGAGGATAAGCAATTGTTAACTGATGCGGTCAAGGGCATGGTCAGCAGTCTTGATCCACACTCCGCGTATCTGGATAAAAAAGATTTTTCTGAGATGCAAGAGCAAACTGCTGGCAAGTTTGCGGGTCTCGGTATTGAGATTACCTCGGAAGACGGTTTGGTCAAGGTGCTTAATCCGATTGAAGGATCGCCCGCTGCAAAAGCAGGCCTCCAAGCAGGTGATCTAATCACGCGCTTAGACGATAAGCCTGTCCGTGGCATGTCTTTAGATAAAGCAGTGCGCACTATGCGTGGCACTCCAGGTACTAAAATTACCCTCACGATTTTCCGCAAGAGTGAAGAACGCACCTTCCCGGTGACGATTACACGTGCAGAAATTAAAGTGCAATCGATCAAAGCAAAAATTGTGGATAACAATATTGCATGGGTTCGTATTACGAGCTTCCAAGAACGCACCATTCCTGATCTTGCTAAAAAATTAGCTGAGCTTGCCAATAAAGATCCAAAGCTAAAAGGCTTAGTGCTCGATCTGCGCAATAATGGCGGCGGTCTGTTGCAAGGTGCTGTTGGAGTGGCGGCGGCCTTCTTGCCCCCAGGTGCAGTCATTGTTTCTACAAAAGGACAGGCTCCTGACTCCAAACAGGTATTTAATGCAGTGCCTGCCATGTATAAGCTGAATGAGTCCGGCGACCCTCTCGATGAGGTTCCACCTCTCTTCAAAAAAATACCGATGGTCGTTCTGGTGAACGCTTATTCTGCATCCGCTTCTGAGATCGTTGCAGGCGCTCTGCAAGACTTCAAGCGCGCCACCATCATTGGTAAGACCACCTTTGGTAAGGGCTCTGTGCAAACCGTTAGACCGCTTAGCAATGACTCTGCACTCAAAATTACGACAGCCTATTACTACACGCCCAATGGTCGATCGATTCAGGCATTTGGAATTAAACCGGATATTCCGGTTGATCAGAATAAAGATGGCGATCCTGATGATGTGTTAATCACTCGTGAAATCGATAGTGAAAAACATTTACGCAATAAGCAATCTTCAGAAGAAGCATTAATTAAAGACCGTGAGAAGCGCCGCCTTCAAGAGCTGCAGCTAATTGAAGAGCGTAACGCCAAGAAGACGCCTGAAGAGCGAGAAAAAGATAAAAGTAAGCGCCCTCCTGAGTTTGGAAGCAACGATGATTTTATGTTGCAACAGGCTGTTGCTTTTCTGAGCGGTCAAACTGTGAAACGCTCAGCATCCAAGCTTGAATAGTTCTCTTTGCTCATGAATGACGAGCAATTACTACGATACTCAAGGCACCTTCTGCTCGAAGAGATTGATATTGCGGGTCAACAGCAATTACTCAATAGCCATGTTTTAGTGATTGGTGCAGGCGGCTTAGGCTCTGCATGTACTCCCTATTTAGTTGCAGCAGGAGTGGGTCAAATTACCCTAGTGGATCACGATCGGGTTGAGCTTACTAACTTACAGCGTCAGATCATGCATCAAAACAATAGCGTCGGCATGAGTAAGGTTGGGTCTGGAAAACGATTTCTAAATAGCCTTAATCCTGGGATCATCATTAATGCCATCGAACAAAAAGCCGATGAAGCATTACTTGAAGAGCTTGTCATAAAGGCATCAGTGGTAATTGATTGCACCGATAATTTTGCGACCCGTCATCTCATTAATCGAGCCGCCTTCAAACATAAGAAAGTACTGGTCTTAGGAGCGGCCATTGGATTTGACGCTCAAGTCAGTGTATTTGATTTTAGGCAATCGAGCTCACCCTGTTATGCCTGTGTTTTCCCACCAGACCCCAATTTTGCTGAAACTAATTGCGCCAGTATGGGCGTCTTCTCTCCACTCGTTGGAATTATTGGCTCGCTCCAAGCCGCACAAGCCTTACAAATCTTGATTGGTTTTGGTGAGCCTCTCCTGGGGCGACTACTCATTTGGAATGCCCGTAATTCGCAAATCGATGAAATCAAGATACGACGAAATCCCGATTGCCCGGTATGCGGGGCACACTGTCAATAAGTGTTAGTGGATTGAATCTAGGCGATTAAGTATTTCGCTTTGTTCTACAGGATCAAAAGAGGCTAAGAGCTCATCAATATGCTTTTTCAGCTTTCGTGTATCCGCTTGCAAAATCTCACGCTTAACTAATAGTAGTTGACTAAAGTGCATTGAGAAATCAGTAAGCCCCATTGCCAATAAAAGCTTAGTTAGCGCTGGATCTCCTGCCATCTCCCCGCATACTGCAATTGGTACGTTCGCCTTTTGGGCCTGCCGAATGACCGAAGCAATCAAATTTAGTACCGCTGGATTTAATGGATCGTATAGATGAGCGACCGCATGATCAGCTCGATCGATTGCTAAGGTGTACTGAATTAAGTCATTAGTACCAATCGATAAATAATCAAAATGTTTTACAAAGAGAGGCATCATCAAAGCAGCCGCTGGTACCTCAATCATGGCGCCCACTTCAATATTTGGATTAAAAGCCTGACCACGTTCGCGAAGCTGTTGTTTTGCTTTATCAATCAAGCGAAGACTTTCATAAATCTCTTGAGCGTGCGCTAACATTGGCAATAAGAGTCGTACCTTACCGTGAGCCGATGCCCGCAAAATAGCGCGCAGTTGGGTTAAAAAAATCTCAGGCTCTGATAATGACCACCGAATTGCTCTTAAACCTAACGGTGACGTGCCCGTACTACCGGTCTCCGCTCCGGACACGGATTTATCAGAGCCAATATCAATCGTTCGAATATTTACGGGCAAGCCAAACATAGCCTCAACAGCACGCGTATATTCTTGATATTGCTTTTCTTCATCCGGCAGGCCGTGCTGTTGGTTCATAAATAAGAACTCTGAACGGAATAAGCCGATGCCCACAGAGCCTAATTCAATTGCGTGTCTAGTATCTTCGGGTAACTCGATATTGGCAAAGAGTTCAATATCAACACCATCTTTTGTTTTGGTCGGACTATATTTGAGCTCTTGTAATTTTTGGGTCTTACGATATTGTTCAGATTGCAAAGTGCGGTATTCACTTAGCAGAGCCTCATCGGGCGCCACAATCACAATCCCCGCATTACCATCAATAATTAACCAATCACCGTGCTCGATAATGTCACTCGCATGGCGGATGCCGACCAGTGCCGGAATCTCTAAACTGCGTGCCACAATTGCGGTGTGTGAGGTTTTCCCCCCTAAATCCGTTACAAATCCGCTTAAGTCGTTCTCCTTAAAACGCAACATATCGTGAGGTGCAATGTCATGAGCCACCACAATTGTTCCATCGTCAAAGTCACCGGAGATTAAACCTTCACCTCCGATCACTGTTTGACGATTTTGCGAATGGATTGCCTTTATAACGCGTTCTGCAACCTGCCGAATATCATTGCCCCGCTCTTTAAGATACGGATCCTCAATCTCCGAAAATTGCTCGAGCAGATCATTTAACTCTGTAGTTAAGGCCCACGCAGCATTTAAACGCTTTTGACGAATCAACTCGAGTGGCTTTTGTGCCAAGGTTGGGTCTGACAAGATCATTTGATGAACATCTAAAAATGCAGCCATCTCTTGAGGGGCGTCTTTTGGCAATGTAGTCTTTAGAGCACTCAACTCATTACTGACCTGCTCAAATGCTTGCAATAGTTTGTTTGCCTCGAGCTCTTCGGTTCCTGGCTCAACTAAATAATGGCTAACCTCGAGTGCCGCCCGCGAAATCAATACCGCTTTACCAATAGCAATCCCTTTTGAAACTGATACGCCATGGAGTGCAAAACTCATGTCTACTCACCCTCACCAAAACGGTCGTTGATTAGAGCGCAAAGATCTGTGATGGCTTTATCCTCTTGCTCGCCAATGGTTTCTAGCGTTACGACACTTCCAATTCCGGCGGCCAACATCATCACCCCCATAATGCTTTTAGCATTAATGCGGCGCCCGTTCTTGCTCAGAAATACTTCACAAGGATATTCACTCGCCAATTGAGAAAGCTTGGCCGAGGCGCGTGCATGCAAACCTAATTTATTGATGATCTCAATATCGACCTTTGGCATTATGGATCCCCAACCTTTTCATTTACAGAGGTATCTACATGAGTAACGGGTGTTCCCAACCGAACAATACCGTTTTGTCCCCCTTGCATCGCCTTAAGAGCAACGGATTCCAAGCCATCGCCTCGATAGGAAATTGCTCGCATTAGCATTGGCAAATTGATACCGGCTAAGACCAAAATCTTGCAATCTAATAAACCCGGTTTTGTTAAACGGGACGCCACATTAGCGGGAGTAGCGCCCATTAAATCCGTTAAGACCAAAATGCCAGCCGCACTTTTGACTTGCGTTGCCGCTGTCATTACCCTCTCTTCACTCATGCGCACGTCTTCGTGAGGTGGAATATCGACTGCTGTAACCCGAACGGGCAGCTCACCATAAGTGTGCTCAATAAACCCTAACATAGAACTTGCAATCGGCGTATGCGCCACAATTAAGATACCGGGCATGATTACGCTAACTCCTTTTCAAGTCGTGTTAACCATTTTTTTGCAACATCGCAATCGGTTTGTTGAGCGATTTCTACAAAACAAGTTGGGCTAGTTACATTAATCTCTGTTAAATATCCCCCAATCATGTCTAGGCCCACCAAAAATAATCCGCGCTTCGCTAATATGGGTGCAAGATGATTTGCTATCTCTTCTTCACGGGCTGTCAGCGCCATGGCTAAACCCTTGCCGCCCACTGCTAGATTGCCACGTATCTCTGTTCCTTGCGGAATTCTGGCTAATGCATAAGGCATTACCTCGCCACCAATTAAGAGAACCCGCTTGTCTCCGGCTGTAATTTCTGGGAGAAATCGCTGCGCCATTAAAGTGCGCGAACCGTTTTCACCCAGAGTCTCAACAATACTTCCTAGATTTAGACCATCGGGTCCCACCCGAAATACGCCCATGCCACCCATGCCATCTAATGGTTTAATAACGATATCGTGATGTAGTCCATGAAAATCCCGTATCGCATGAATATCCCGCGTTACCAAGGTGGGGGGAATAAATTGAGGAAACTCAGTAATGGATAACTTTTCTGAATGATTACGAACAGCATCTGGATTGTTAAACACCCGCGCGCCCTGCAGCACTGCTGCTGACAATATCCAAGTGCTTGTTAAATACTCGACCGTGAACGGTGGATCTTGGCGCATCAAGACCGCAGTAAAGTAATCTAAAGAGTGTTCTTCAACTTCGCCTAATCGATACCAAATCAGATCGTTCGTTACTGTTAGAGGTTGAGCCCGCGCCCTGGCTTTGCCTTGACCCCACAATAAATCATGGCTTTGTGTATACCAAATTTCATGCCCGGCACTTTGAGCGACACGCATCATGGCTAAGGTGGTATCTTTTTCTACCTTAAAAGAATCAAGCGGGTCGGCAATAAAAAGAAGTTTCATGGCAATGGCCAATATTAGGCAGCCTCTGCGTCTGGATCGGTTCGCTCTAGCTCAAGTGAGGCAGCTAGCAAGGCTAAGCGGGCCACCACGCCATATAAATAGAAACGATTAGGTGCAGCACTTCCGGGCTTTGCCCGCATGTCTGGCATTGCATTTTGTTCAAATGCCAATGGCACAAAATGCATACCGGGGGCATTCAAGTTCTCATCCGGGCCACGATCCGTATGTACGCGATAGAAGCCGCCCACCACATAGCGATCAATCATATAAACCACGGGTTCAGCGACTGCTTCATTCACCTTCTCAAAGGTATACACACCTTCTTGTACGATCACATCACTAACCTCTAGACCTTCTTTAACCACGCTCATTTTGTTACGATCGCGTCGATTTAAATTCTTCAGATCATTTGCATCATGGGCAATCATGACCCCCATGCCATAGGTTCCAGCATCGGGTTTCACAACAACATAAGGCTTGTCTTTTATTCCGTACTCGCGATACTTCTTGGCAGTTTTCTTGAGTACTTGATCAACCGCTGCCATTAATTGTTCTTCACCCTTCTGCTCATGAAAGTTCATTCCTGAACAACGAGCAAAATAGGGATTAATCATCCACGGATCAATATTGATTAATTTGGCAAATTTCTTGGCAAGCTCTTCATAGGCCAAGAAATGATTGGACTTACGTCGTATTGGCCAGCCAGCATGCAAACCGGGCAATAAATATTGCTCATGGACATTTTCTAAAATGGGTGGAATGCCTGCTGATAAATCATTATTGAGCAGGATTGAGCAAGGATCAAAGTCTTTTAAGCCCAAACGCGTTTTGCGCAAACCTAAACGGGTCAGAGGCTCTAAAACTAAACGTCCCCCCTCTGGTAAATCAATCGCAGTCGGTTTCTTAATTTCATCCGATAAAGTGCCCAAGCGAACATTAAGACCAGCTTGTCGCAGAATCGATGACAAACAAGCGATGTTTTGCAAATAGAAAGTATTGCGGGTATGGCGTTCGGGGATTAGTAATAGGTTTTTAGCTTCAGGGCAGATCTTTTCAATCGCAGCCATCGCAGCTTGAACTGCCAGAGGGAGCATCTCCGGAGAAAGGTTATTAAAGCCGCCCGGGAAGAGATTGGTATCAACGGGGGATAATTTAAAGCCAGAGTTACGCAAATCAACCGAGCAATAAAAGGGCGGGGTATGTTCCTGCCACTCCAGCCTAAACCAGCGCTCTATTGTCGGAGTTGCCTCGAGTACTTTGGACTCAAGCTCTAGAAGGGGGCCACTAAGGGCGGTAATAAGATGCGGGACCATATCCGCATTGTAAGTTTTTTTGAAAGAAAGACGCGGAATCTCTCGATTCCGCGCTTAAAAACTAGGCAACCAACCAGTGCCGCCTAGTGAGGGGTAAAAATAAACTGGCTAAATCATGTTTGCAACACTTAAATCTCTAATTAGTCTGGGTTTGCCGGAATCACTAAAAACCAACAAACCCATTCCTGATTAAGACTCGTAGGCAGACTCACCATGCGAGGTAATATCCAAGCCTTCGCGCTCTGCTTCTTCCTTGACACGCAAACCAAATACTAGGTCAGCGATCTTGAAGGCAATAAACGCTACAACGCCAGACCAGATCAATGTCACAACGACACCTTGAGCTTGGACGACCACTTGGCTTGCAATGGAGTAATCCTTTGCTACTGCATTTGCAACGTAGTCATATATGCCAGCACCACCAAGGGCAGGATCAGCAAATACACCGGTCAACAATGCCCCAGTAATACCGCCAACTCCGTGAACGCCAAAGACATCCAAACTATCATCAGCACCTAACATGCGCTTGAGGCCTGATACGCCCCACAAGCAAAGTACGCCAGCTACAAAACCGATAATGATGGCACCCATTGGGCCAACAAAACCAGCTGCGGGTGTAATTGCAACTAAACCTGCTACGCAACCCGAAGCGGCACCTAACATTGATGGCTTACCTTTGGTGATCCACTCACCCAATGTCCAACCCAATACCGCAGCAGCTGTTGCAAGTAAAGTGGTAACAAATGCAAGTGCAGCGCTACCATTTGCCTCTAAAGCAGATCCGGCATTAAATCCAAACCAACCGAACCACAACAAGGAGGCGCCCACCATGGTGTAAACCAAGTTATGAGGCTTCATTGCTTCTTTACCGTAACCAACACGCTTACCGATGACATAAGAGCCGACTAAACCAGCAATTGCTGCATTGATATGAACTACAGTACCACCCGCAAAGTCGAGGATTCCTTTTTGCCATAACCAACCAGCACCATTAGTAACTGCTTCTAGTGAAGCTGCATCTTTGATGCCATCTGGACCAGCCCAGAACCAAACCATATGTGCAATGGGTAAATAGCTGAAGGTAAACCAAATGATCATGAACAAGAGAACAGCAGCAAACTTAGCACGCTCTGCAAATGCGCCAATGATTAAACAACATGTAATACATGCAAAGGTTGCTTGGAATGCCATAAACATCAGCTCAGGAATAACAACCCCCTTACTAAAGGTTGCCGCATTACTCTCTGGTGTTAGCCCCGCTAGGAACAATCGATCCAAGCCTCCAAAGAAAGCGCTGCCTTCTGTGAATGCAAAGCTATATCCATAAACCGCCCAAAGCACTGCGATTAGTGAGAACACCACCATACATTGCATCAAGATCGATAGAACGTTCTTGCTACGTGTAAGGCCGCCATAAAACAATGCTAAGCCTGGCAATGTCATCAACATCACTAATGCTGTTGAGACCATCATCCAGGTTGTATCAGCCTTGTTAGGCGTTGGTGCTGGCTCAGCAGGTGCTGCGGCAGCTGCGGGAGCAGCAGCAGGTGCTGTAACAGCAGGCTTCTTGTCATCTGCAGCGTATGCAGGGGCAACTAGAGCACCGGTAGTAGTGGTGACTGCAAGCGCCATGACTCCCGCCGCAATAACTCGTTTCATCCAATTAAACATGTTTGACCCCTATTAAAGTGCTGAGGTACCGGTTTCACCGGTACGAATACGAACGACATGTTCGATTGAAGAGACAAAAATCTTGCCATCGCCAATCTTCCCTGTGCGCGCTGATTTCTCAATCGCCTCAATGGCGCGATCCAGAATGCCATCTTCTACCGCAGCTTCAATACGAACCTTAGGTAAAAAATCGACGACATACTCAGCGCCACGATAGAGCTCGGTGTGACCCTTTTGTCGACCAAAGCCTTTCACTTCTGAGACGGTGATACCCGAAACCCCAACTTCTGAGAGAGCTTCGCGCACCTCGTCAAGCTTGAAAGGCTTGATGATTGCGGTAATCATTTTCATGCATATCTCCTAGATAGTGAGAGGAATTAGAAGGTTTTGGTGAGGGAGACAAGGCCGCCGCCTTTACCCATGGATTTATTGTTTCCCGTACCCGATGTTGTTGGAACGTACCATAAATAATCATTTCCGACCTTTGTTTGAGATGTTCCAATATAGGCTATTGCCCCTGTAAGTCCACCACCAAAATCTTTAGTAATTCCCAATTTATAGTCTGTGTAACTAAAATTGTAAGCACCTACATTATTAGTAACCTTTTGATAGCCAATATGTCCGTTTAAAGTAATTCCCTCAAACCCAGTATCGTAATTAACTGTTAGGTCTGGATAATAAGATCCTTTACTGTTGTAAATTCCAAATATGTTGGTCAGGGCATACGAGAACTTAATAAAACCTGTAAGAGGTCCGCTCGTAAAGTTCTGGGCTACATATAACTCAGTTGTGTTGGGAACAGTACCGCATCCATTTCTAGAGGTAGTACCACAATTAGCAGCTGTTTGAGGTAGTGTTCTTAATCCAGATGTTGGATAGTAATACTGTAAAACGCCAATATCTGTCGCAAAACCTTCACCTATTAATTCCTTCTTAAATCCAGCATAGAAGTCCATTTCTACGGGGGCAGATACAGATCTGCCATAAGTAACCGTTCCGTTTGCTGGATAGCCATCACCAATCCAAGAAATACTCGAGTTCCAGTTACCGATATAAAAACCACTCTCATGAGCGTAATCAAAGCCGCCTTGAATAGCTGGCTTGAAATTGGATTGGGTCATACCGCGATAACGATAATCATTGACTACAGTAACGTTGGCTGTAATTGGGCTCTTTTCTGGTGCTGGTGCTGGTGCTGGGGCAGGCGCTGGTGCCGACTGTGCCAATGCGCCGCCAGCTATTGCTGAAATGGCTAGTGCCAATGTGGTTTTCTTAAACATTCTCATAAAAACTCCTATCTTTCTGGTTGAATGAAAAAATCACTACATAG
>JACCEC011753404.1_pt1 | contig 42755 bp, 32 predicted proteins | sample 7450121 | NCBI WGS metagenome assembly JACCEC01 (sample SAMN15323455, study PRJNA562643) | freshwater metagenome | isolation source: river surface water | place: USA:Blue River Watershed | collected 2017-08-18 | reverse complement strand
GTCTGGATGTCAATGGAGGAAGATTGGCGTTTTCGTTATGGTATTTCTTTAAATTCGCCCAATCCTGAGCTTCTGCATTTTGTGCCATAAATAGTAATAAAAGGAGAATAAAGTAAATTGATTTTAGGTTTTTCATTGGTAGTTTTATTTCGGACTTAGGGATATACAATTTGTGTGATAACAAAAATAATCATTTCCCATAGTAAAACCGGTCAAAAATAATTCGATTGTATCATTGAAAAAAAAAATGGAATAAGCCAGATTTAAAGTTTCGTTAAAAAAGAGAATGTCATAGAATTTTGGCTTTTAAAACTTTAAATTTGAGTAAATATTTAAAAACAGAATGATGAAAAGACATGCAACTGCAGTTTGGAAAGGTTCGCTCAAAGAAGGATCTGGCCACTTGACCACACAAAGTGGAATATTACAAAACACACAATATTCCTTTAAATCTCGTTTCGAAGAAGGAATTGGTACCAATCCGGAAGAATTAGTTGCTGCGGCACATTCCGGATGTTTTACAATGCAACTTTCGGCTTATATCACTGAAGGTGGTTTTGAGATTGAAAGTATCGAAACCAAATGCGATATTAATTTATTGGAAGGAAAAATCGTGAGTTCTCATCTCATCGTAAATGCCAAAATTAAAGGAATTTCGAATGAAACTTTCCAAGAATTAGTAACTAAAGCGGAGGAAAATTGTCCTATATCAAAATTATTCAATACCGAAATTTCTACAGAGGCCAGTTTGGTTTAATCCAAGATTTCGAAATACTTAAAAGGCTCAATTGTTTTAAAATCGAGTTTTTTTATATTTATAATGTCATTATTAATCAAACAAATCCGAAGATAAATACCGGTCACCACGGTCACAAATAATAGCAACAATTACTCCAGATTCTAACTCTTCGGCTAGTTTTAGGGCTGCAGTAACAGAACCACCACTGCTCATTCCCGCAAAAATCCCTTCCTCGAGTGCTAATCTTTTGGTCATGGCACGTGCTTCTTTTTCGGTAACTTCCATTATAGAATCCACTTTTGAAGGGTCAAATATTTTAGGTAAATATTCCTGAGGCCATTTTCGGATTCCCGGAATTTGAGAACCATCGCTAGGTTGTGCACCAACGATTTGAATTTTAGGATTTTTTTCTTTTAGAAATGTAGAAGTACCCATAATCGTCCCTGTAGTTCCCATAGCCGAAACGAAGTGTGTTATGGTTCCTTGAGTATCCCTCCATATTTCCGGTCCAGTTGTTTTGTAATGTGCTTTCCAATTGTCATCGTTGGCAAATTGGTTGAGCATTACATAACCTCCTTCTGAGACTTTTTTGTCGGCATAATCTCTCGACCCAATAATACCCTGACTTGCAGGTGTTAGAATCACTTTGGCGCCATAAGCCCGCATGGTTTGAGTTCGTTCTTTGGTAGAATCCTCAGGAAGTATAAGTTCAATTTCTATATTTAATAATTGAGCAATCATTGCAAGAGCAATTCCGGTATTTCCGCTTGTGGCTTCAATAAGTTTGTCCCCTTTTTTTATATCTCCTCTTTCTAATGCGGAAACGATCATATTGTAAGCAGGACGGTCTTTTACACTACCTCCCGGATTGTTTCCTTCCATTTTAAAAAACAATTTTACATTCTTTTTTTTAACTAAATTTCGGGCTTCGATTAAAGGGGTATTTCCAATAAGATTTAATATATCTTGTGTATTCATTTTATTTTAATTCTTTTATTTTTACTTCTGTAATGGTTGTGTTGGTCACAATTGATTTTGCAGGAATCGATTTGGTTATCCAAGTATTTCCTCCAATAATACTGTTTTTTCCAATGACTGTTTCTCCTCCTAAAATGGTAGCATTAGCATAAATACATACGTTTTTTTCGACAGTAGGATGTCTTTTTTTGCTTTTCAAGTCTTTGCTAACGCTCAAAGCGCCTAAAGTTACTCCTTGATATAATTTTACATGTTTATCAATTACAGTAGTTTCACCGATAACAATTCCAGTGGCGTGGTCAATAAAAAAGGGAGAAGCAATATCAGCCCCAGCGTGTATGTCTGTCCCTGTAATACGATGTGCATATTCACTCATTAATCTTGATAAAAGTAACATATTGAGCAAATACAATTCGTGACTCAATCGATATATGGCAATAGCGTAAAATCCGGGATAAGCTAAATAAACTTCTTCAATACTATTTGATGCCGGGTCATTTTCTAATATGAATGTGGCATCTTGATTTAATTTATCTAAAACAGAAGGAAGCTTTTCTAGGAATTGTTTCCAGATTTCATCACAAATTGCATCTGGTTTTTTACAAGAAATTTTTGAAATTTCTTTAAAAAGCAATTCAAGTTCATCAATACTCTGTTTCAATGAGGCATTAGCGTCAAACAATGTATAAAAAAGTTTCTCAGTAAATGCCTCAGTCATTGTTTTAATGCCATAATTGATGGAAGAATGGCTTTTTAATGCTGAAATTGTATGTATGATTCGATTGTTTGTCACGGTGATAGAATTCAAATTTTAGTTAAAAAGGTAAATGTAAGTTGTTTTTGGAAATTGCCGTACTAATTTAGGAATAAATTTATATGTAAAAAGCATTGAGGTAAAATCATAAAGATTTCAATTGATACAAATTGTAGTGTGATTATGGTTTTTGTTGAAGATATTATATTATAAACTATATTTGAATGTTATAATTTTTAATTCATAAGCAATGAAAACTAAATACATTTCAGGTTTATTGACACTGACTTTATTGATTATTACTTCTTGTAAAAAAGAATTAGTGCCTCAGGATAGTTCTGGAGTAAATACTATTTCGACTACCGATAGCACATCAGCAAGTTCAACTTCTCTCGGAATGACAAATTCAGCTCAAGGTCCAACTTTGCCACAGCAGAATGCAAATTCAAATTCAGTGGGGATGAATCCTCCTCATGGTCAAGCAGGTCATCGTTGTGATATTGCTGTTGGAACACCCTTGAATTCTACTCCCAACAAATCAGCATCCGTTTCAAAATCAGGTTCAAATTCTGCAACACCTTCGATTATTAAATCGAATGCACCTGTAGTTGTAACCAAACCTGGCATGAATCCTCCTCACGGTCTAGCAGGTCATCGTTGTGATGTTGCTGTTGGTGCACCTTTAAATTCTCCTTCGAGCAAAGTTGCGCCTGTTCCAGTAGTTACAAATCCTGAAGTTCCTGTTTTGTTAAAACAAGATTCAACAGCAACCTCTCTCAAACAATAACAAAACCTATAGTTATTTAGGGAATGTAAGTCAATAATTCTGATTTTATTCGGAAAGGATTTTATTAGTGCGTAAATTAGCATGTAATTATGTTTTTTATATACTAACGAATACTTTGAGGAATGAATTATGCCTCTAAAATCAAAAATAAAGTTACAAGATTTTGGAAAATTCTTGGACCTGGTCTTGTAACAGGAGCTAGTGATGATGATCCCTCTGGAATTGCAACCTATTCACAGGCAGGGGCAGCCTATGGACTTTCGGCTTTGTGGACTTCAATTGTTGCATTTCCTTTGATGGCGGCTATTCAGCAAATGTGTGCTAGGATTGGTATAGTGACTTCTCATGGATTAACAGGTGCGCTCAAAAATAATTATCCGAGACCTATTTTGTATCTAATGCTTTTGTTTAGTTTTCCAGCTATTGTGATGAATATTGGTGCTGATATTGCTGGAATGGGAGCAGTAGGAAATTTATTATTCCCATCCATTGAGGCGACTTATTTTAGTGTTTTATTTACTATAATTCTTTTAGGGTTAATCATTTATTTACCTTATCAAAAAATTGCTACCACACTAAAATATCTCTGTATTGTGATGATTGTTTATTTTATTGTACCGTTTTTGTACAAACAAGATTTGTTACAAATTACGAAGGCAACTTTTATCCCTACTATCGAATTCAATAAAGAGTTTATGGGAGTTTTGGTAGGTATTTTGGGTACTACAATTTCGCCTTATTTGTTTTTTTGGCAAGCCTCAATGGAAGTAGAGGAACAGAATAAAAAACACCTGATGGTCAATAAAAAAATCATACATGAAATAAATGAAGATATCGATTTTGGTATGTCGTTTTCCGGATTTGTAATGTATTTTATTATTTTAACTACTGGAACGGTTTTATACAATAATGGCATGCACCAAATAGATACTGTCGAGCAAGCTGCTCTTGCATTAAAACCATTGGCAGGTGATTTGGCATATCTACTTTTTGCAGTTGGAATAATCGGAACAGGACTAATTGCAATTCCAGTCTTAAGCGGTTCACTTTCATATATTATCACTGAAACTTTTGGATGGGAGCAGGGTCTTGATAAAAAATTTCACGAAGCAAAGGCTTTTTATTTGATTATCGCGATTTCTTTGTTGTTGGGATTGTCATTAAATTATGTAGGCATTTCTCCAATTCAGGCTTTGATTTATACCGCTATTCTTTACGGATTAACCGCTCCAGTTTTAATTGCTATAATTCTTCATATTTCAAATAATAAGATAGTAATGGGTAAATTTACGAATAGTAAAATGTCAAATATTCTTGGTTTTGCATCACTAATAATTATGACTGTAGCAGCAGCAACATTATTATATTTGCAATTGGCAGATTAGAGTTCTGTGTCAAAAAAAATAAAAAATCGCTTAATCAAAATAAAGTTTAATTAAGTGTATTGCTTTTGAATTTTGATAAAAAAAAACAAATAGTAATCTAAAATAAATTGTAAAAATGTTTAGTAAAGGAGACCAAGTTTCGGTTTTAGACGAGGATATAGATGGTGTAGTTTTATCAGTCAAAGAGAAGCAAGTAACTATAGATACAACCCAAGGCTTTGTGATGACATATTTTGTCAATGAGTTAATTAAAGTAAACAATTCCAGTGACTTAATGAATTCTATCAAAAGAATCAATATAGGTGAAGTTGTAAAGCAAAAAGAAATACCAAAACCCAGAAGTTTTGTTAAAGAGCGCAAAGATAAGCGTGAAATTCCTGTGCCAGAATTTGATTTGCATATTGAAAAATTGGTTCCTAATAAACGCGGAATGTCTAATTATGACATACTTACTTTGCAAACAGAAACGGCAAAACGACATATTGAATTTGCCATTAAAAACCGCATTCCGAAATTTGTTTTTATACACGGAGTTGGTGAAGGAGTCTTAAAATCTGAACTGGATTTTTTGTTGGGTCGATATGAAAATATTGCATTTCAGGATGGTAATTATCAAAAATATGGTCAAGGCGCAACCGAAGTTTACATCAAACAAAGTAGCAAATAATTTTTTTAGTATAAAATTATACCAATTGTAATTTTAAATAGGTCTATCTATTTTAAAATTTTATCCCTATAGTAATAGGGAGTTAATGCAAATAGATAAAATATTGAGTATAATTTATTGGACCTTTATATATTGCTAATCGGTATTCGATTAAAGAAAAGGAAAAATAACCTCAAATTCGCAAATTAATCCTTCTCATTTGGAAACTTTAATTTGCGAATTAGAGTTTTTTTTAATGGATTTATCTATAAAATACAAGTCCTCTCGGATTGAATCTCCGAGAGGACTTGTGAACAATTAGGTTTAATTACACACTTGGCAAATCACCACCTTCTTTAGTAGGTAAATTAGAAGAACCCATTAAGTAGATGTCTACTTGTCGAGCCGCTTCACGACCTTCGGAAATTGCCCAAACTATTAAAGACTGTCCACGACGCATGTCACCAGCTGTAAAAATGTTCGGAACGTTGGTTTGGTATTTGCCATATTCTGCTTTATAATTACTTCTGAAATCCAATTCTAAACCCAATTGGCTGCTTAGTGTTTTTTCAGGACCTGTAAATCCAAGAGCAAGCAAAGCCAAATCACAAGGCCAAGTTTTTTCGGAACCTTCCACTTCTATTAATTCAGGGCGTTGTCCTGGAACCATTTTCCATTCGACATTTACTGTTTTTAGAGCAATTAATTTGCCTTTGGCATCTTTGATGAATTCTTTGGTGTTAATCAACCAGTTTCTTTCGCAACCTTCTTTGTGTGAAGTCGAAGTTTTTAGCTGCAAAGGCCAATAAGGCCAGGGAGTAGTTTCGCTTCTTCCTACTGGAGGTTTCGGCATAATTTCGAAGTTAGTTACTGATTTTGCACCCTGACGATTTGAAGTTCCAACACAGTCAGAACCGGTATCTCCACCACCAATCACGATAACATCTTTTCCAGTAGCCAATACTTGATTTTCTACTTTTTGACCAAAAACTACTTTGGTTTGTTGCGTTAAGAAATCCATGGCTTGAACAACTCCATCTGCATCTGCACCAGGTGTTGGCAAACCTCTTCTTTCGGTTGCTCCACCGCAAAGTAGGATAGAATCAAAAGCTTTTAAGTTATTTATATCGTAGTTTACACCTACGTGTGTATTAACTTTGAATGTTATTCCTTCCGCTTCTAAAACGGCTATTCTTCGTTCGATAATTCCTTTTTCCATTTTGAAATTCGGAATCCCGTAACGCAATAATCCTCCAACAGCATCATCTCTTTCGAAAACGGTAACTAAATGTCCCGCTCTGTTTAGTTGTTGTGCGGCGGCTAAGCCAGCAGGTCCTGAACCAACAACAGCTACTGTTTTTCCAGTTCTTGTTTTTGGTGGTTGAGGTTTGATCCATCCTTCTTTGAAGGCACGCTCCACAATATTTTTTTCTAGATTTTCAATTGAAATAGGATCTTCTATAAGTCCCAAAACACAAGCTTTTTCGCATGGTGCAGGACATAATCGACCTGTAAATTCTGGAAAATTATTGGTAGAATGTAGTATCCAAGAGGCTTTTTGCCATTCCCCTTGATGCACCATATGATTGAAATCAGGAATCAAATTGCCAAGAGGACATCCGCTATGACAAAATGGAATGCCGCAATCCATACAACGAGACCCTTGTTTTGTAATCTCAGATTCACTCATTGGAACGGTAAATTCATTATAATTTCCTAATCGTTCTTCTACTGCTATATAAGATTCATCTATTCTTTCGAATTCTTTAAAACCGGTAACTTTTCCCATTGTATTATGCTGTTAATTCTTCAAAAATTTGTTCTTCTGTTTCCAAACGTTTCAATGCTTTTTTGTACTCGGTAGGCATCACTTTAACAAATTGGCGCAGGCTATTATCCCAATCTGCTAATAATTCAGTACCTCTTGTACTATTGGTGTAGGCAACGTGTTTGGCAATCAATGCTTTCAATTCCAAGGCTTCTTCGGTTTCAATAGTTTCAAATGCTATTGATTCAGTGTTACATAAACCGTTTTTGAATTTGTTTTCTGGATCGTAAATGTAAGCGATACCTCCACTCATACCTGCTGCAAAGTTTCTTCCGGTTTTACCTAAAACAACTACTTTTCCACCTGTCATATATTCGCAACCGTGATCTCCAACTCCCTCTACAACTGCAGTTGCACCAGAATTACGAACGGCAAAACGTTCACCTGCAATACCATTGATATAAGCTTGTCCTTCGATAGCACCAAATAAACAAACGTTTCCAACGATAATATTATTTTCAGCAACGAAAGTGGCTTTTGCTGGTTTCTTAATGATTAATTTGGCTCCAGAAAGCCCTTTTCCTAAATAGTCATTGGTATTTCCTTCGACGGTAAAAGTTAATCCGTGAGCACTAAAAGCGCCTAAACTTTGACCAGCAGAACCCGTAAAGTTAATATTTAATGTGTCTTCTGGTAAACCAAGATATCCGTAAATTTTTGAAATTTCATTACTTACAATAGCGCCAACCGAACGATTGGTATTATTGATTGGGTAATTCAAAGTCATTTTTTCTTTTCGGTACATTGCACGATGAGAATCTTTCAAGATTTGGAAATCCAATACATTTTCTAATTGATGATCTTGTTTTTCGGTATTTCTAACAATTCTTTCGTTGTATCCGTCTGGAGTATGTAAGATAGCAGATAAATCTAAACCTTTCGCTTTGTAATGTGTAATCGCTTTATTGGTGTTGATTTTATGTGTTTGTCCCACCATTTCAGCTAAAGTTCTAAAACCTAATTGAGCCATAATACCTCTTAACTCTTCTGCAACATAATAGAAGAAGTTAATCACGTGTTCTGGTGTTCCTTTGAAGTTTTTACGCAAAACTTTGTCTTGGGTTGCAATACCGACAGGACAGGTATTCAAATGACATTTACGCATCATAATACAGCCTGAAGCAACAAGTGGTGCTGTGGCAAAACCAAATTCTTCTGCTCCTAGTAAAGCGGCAATAGCTACATCACGTCCTGTTTTTAATTGTCCGTCACATTCTACAACAATTCTACTTCTTAGGTTGTTTAAAACCAAAGTTTGTTGTGCTTCGGCAAGTCCAAGTTCCCAAGGTAATCCCGCGTGTTTTAGCGATGTCAATGGAGATGCTCCAGTTCCACCATCGTAACCTGCAATTAATACCACGTCTGCTTTTGCTTTGGCAACACCAGCAGCAATGGTTCCAACACCTACTTCCGAAACTAATTTCACGTTGATACGAGCTTCTCTGTTGGCATTTTTCAAATCGAAAATTAATTGAGCTAAATCTTCGATTGAATAGATGTCGTGGTGTGGTGGTGGCGAAATCAATCCTACATACGGAGTTGAATTACGCGCTTCAGCAATCCAAGGCAAAACTTTTTCGCCTGGTAATTGTCCACCTTCTCCAGGTTTTGCACCTTGAGCCATTTTAATCTGAATTTCTTTGGCACTAGACAAATAGTGTGAAGTTACTCCAAAACGTCCCGAAGCTACTTGTTTGATAGCCGAGTTGCGACTGTCTCCATTCATATCGGGTTGAAAACGTTTTCTGTTTTCTCCACCTTCACCTGAATTCGATTTTCCTCCAATACGGTTCATAGCAATTGCCAAATTCTCATGAGCTTCTCTGGAAATAGACCCGTAAGACATCGCACCCGTTTTGAAACGTTTTACGATTTCTGTCCAAGGTTCCACTTCATCAATGGAAATTGGATTGAGGTTGTCAAATTCGAACAAACCACGAATAGTCATCAAATGATTGGCTTGATCGTTTACAGCTTTTGAATATTCATTATAACTTGCTTGATCGCTCAAACGAACCGCTTGTTGTAATTTGGCAATAGTGGTTGGATTGAACATATGTCGTTCTCCATTTCGTCTCCATCTATATTCTCCACCAATATTTAATCCTAATCTGTTAGGTATTAAATGATCAGGATAAGCATATTTGTATCTTTCGTTAATTTCTTTTTCAATTTCATACAAACCAATACCTTGAATTCTAGAGGTGGTGTATGGAAAGTATTTTTCAACGAATTTAGAGTTGAAACCAACAATTTCGAAAATTTGAGAACCTCTGTAGGAATGTAAAGTAGAGATTCCGATTTTGTTCATAATTTTCACAATTCCATTTCCAATTGCTTTATTGAAATTGTGAACCGCTTTTGTTTCATCTATTCCAGTAATAAATCCTTCACGAACTTGAACACGGATGATTTCGTTTACCATATAAGGATTGATGGCGCTGGCTCCATAACCGAATAAAGTAGCAAAATGGTGCGGTTCACGTGGTTCAGCCGATTCGATAATGATATCAAAATAAGAACGCTTGCGCAAACGGTTCATTTGATGATTGACATAAGAACAAGCCAATAAAGATGGGATAGGAGCCAAATCTTTATTTACTCCTCTGTCTGATAAAATGATAATATTAGTACCTCTTTCGACTGCTTTGGTAACTTGAACTATTAAAGCATCTAAAGCATCCTCTAAACCGTTCAATCCTTTTGCTTTTGGATATAGAATCGAAAAAGTTTCTGCATGGAAATTATCAATAGCGATTGCTCTAATTTTTTCTAAATCTTTATTAGAAATAACAGGATTTTGAATTCTTAATTTTCTGCATTGTTTGCTAGAAATATCAAAAATGTTTCGGTCTTGACCTAAAGCCAAACTGATATCGGTTACAATTTCTTCACGAATTCCATCCAAAGGCGGATTGGTAACTTGAGCGAATAATTGTTTAAAATAATTTGAGATTAATTGTGGTCTGTCTGATAAAACGGCTAGGGGAGTATCAGTACCCATAGAGCCTAAAGTTTCTTTTCCAGATTGCGCCATCGGGGTAATTACATCTTGGATGTCCTCTAAAGTGTAATTAAATAGACGTTCTCTTGTAGCTAAATCAATCGTTTCAATTGAGCAAACTTCGGACGAACTAGGGACATCTTTTAGGTGTAATCTGTATTGATTCAACCATTCTTGATAAGGTCTTTCAGAAACGATTTTGCTTTTTATTTCTTCATCATTAATGATTCGCCCTTCATTCATATCTACCAAGAACATTTTCCCTGGTTCCAATCTTCCGTGGCTTTCTACATCCTCTGGAGCAACATCTACAACACCAATTTCTGATGCCATAATCAATTTACCACTTTTGGTAACAGTATATCTTGAAGGTCTTAAACCATTACGGTCTAGTAGTGCTCCAACATAATCCCCATCTGAAAATGGAACCGATGCTGGACCATCCCAAGGTTCCATTATACAAGCATTGTATTCGTAAAATGCTTTGCGTTCTGGAGACATGGTTTGGTGTTTTTCCCATGCTTCTGGAATCATCATCATCATTACTTCTGGTAATGATCTTCCGGTGTGCATCAACAATTCAACCACCATATCCATAGAAGCCGAATCTGATTTTCCAGGAATAATGATTGGGAATAATTTGTCTATTTGTGGACCAAAAACATCACTTTTCATGATTTCCTCACGAACACGCATTCTACTCACATTACCACGCAACGTATTGATTTCTCCATTTTGACAGATGTATCTAAACGGTTGTGCCAATTCCCAAGAAGGCATAGTGTTTGTAGAAAAACGTTGATGTACTAAAGCCAAACGAGTTACTAAATCAGTTTGTTGTAAATCCGTATAATATGGCCCAATATCTTCAGGCATAATAATACCTTTGTATATTAAGGTTGTAGTCGATAAACTAGGAATATAAAAATAAGAACATTCCGATATTTTTGAATTAATAATCGTGTGTTCTGTAATTTTACGGGCTGCATATAATTTAGCTTTGAAAGTAGCTTCATCAATAGCCTCGCTTTTTCCAATAAAAATTTGCTTAATAGTAGGTTCCGATGCCAAAGCAATTTCCCCAAGTTGAGAAGAGTCTACAGGAACATCTCTCCAACCCAAAATGGTTAATCCTTGATTCTTTATTTCTTTTTCGAATACCTCTTTACAAAAAACATATTGATTTTCGGTTTTAGGCAAAAAGACCATTCCCACTGCATATTCACGTGCATTTGGCAATTTGAAATCACAAACTCTACTAAAATATTCGTGAGGAATATCTATTAATAAACCAGCACCATCACCAGTTTTTCCGTCAGCACTTACACCACCTCGATGCTCGAGTTTTACAAGGATTTCTAGTGCGTCATGAATAATTTGATTTGTTTTTTCTCCTTTGAGGTTGCAAATAAATCCAGCTCCACAGTTTTCGTGTTCGAATTCTGGCAAATAAAGCCCCTGTTCTTTAATTTTCATGCTAAATAATTTTTATGCAAAAATATTGATTTCATTTATTAGATTAATTTTAAAATTTATGTTTAACTTATTTTTGCCATAATGTTAAAAAAACACTCAATAAATAGCAATTAATCATTAGTAAACACTCAAATTAACAAATTGATAATTTTGTTTTGATATAACAGCCTGATTTCTTGAAAAATTCTTGTTGTTTTCATTGTTTTTGTTGTTTGATTTTAAAATATCAATCGATGTAGTGGCATTATCCTTACTTCTTTTTATAAAAGGTTGTTGGCAAGTTATCAATTTGGAAAATAAAATAAACGATCAATTATATCGATTTTAATACCAAATAATAAATATGCTTTTATATGAAATCGCCATTAACAACAAGTTTGCGTAAGCAAATGAAATTCGCTGAACACCTATAAAAAATATAAACTCAGTGAAGCAAACACCAATAAGTAAAAGGCGACCCGAGACAAAGTCGAACTGGCGAAGCATACCATATATGACCGCTGAAAAATCAAAATTTACATATATGAAATGAGCATGACCTAAAATTGGTCGCAAACACCGATGAAGATATATGCGGCTCGAACGAAGTGAACTGGCGAAGCAATTACATATGACCGATAAAAAACAATAAATATCCACATATGAAAAAAGATTTGAGTTTTAAGATGAATTTTTGTTATGTTTGTAGCACTTTTTTAAAAGAGAAAATTTATAAAAATGGATATACACGAATACCAAGGAAAACAAATTTTAGCCAGTTATGGTGTTAAAGTACAAAGGGGATATGTGGCTAACAACCCTAACGAAGCGGTTGCAGTTGCCAAACAATTGACGGCTGAAACCGGAACAGGTTGGCATGTAGTAAAGGCACAAGTTCACGCAGGTGGTCGCGGTAAAGGTGGAGGAGTTAAGCTTGCCAAAAACTTGCAACAAGTTGAAGAATTGGCCGAACAAATCATAGGGATGAATTTAATTACGCCTCAAACTTCTGCCGAAGGTAAAAAAGTGCATAAAGTTTTGATTGCTGAGGATGTTTATTATCCCGGTGAAAGCGAAACTTCGGAATTTTATATGTCTGTTTTATTGAATAGAAGTAGAGGATGCAACATGATAATGTATTCTACCGAAGGCGGGATGGATATTGAGCAAGTAGCGGAACACACTCCACATTTAATTTTTACCGAAGAGATTGATCCTACGGTTGGATTGCAAGGTTTTCAAGCCAGAAGAATTGCCTTTAATTTAGGTCTTTCTGGAAATGCTTTCAAAGAAATGGTGCAGTTTGTAGATGCTTTATACAAAGCTTACATCGGTTCTGATGCTTCAATGTTTGAAATCAATCCTGTATTGAAAACTTCTGATAATAAAATTATAGCCGTTGATGCCAAAGTAAATTTAGACGATAACGCATTGTTTAGGCATAAAGATTTAGCAGAAATGCGTGATGTTCTCGAAGAAAATCCAATCGAGGTGGAAGCAAAAGAAGCAGGATTGAACTATGTAGATTTGGATGGAACAGTAGGTTGTATGGTAAACGGCGCAGGACTGGCTATGGCAACCATGGATTTAATAAAATATGCTGGTTTTGAACCTGCCAACTTCTTAGACGTGGGTGGAACTGCCGATGCAAAACGTGTGGAATTAGCGTTCCGTATCATTTTGAAAGATCCAAATGTAAAAGCCATTTTGATTAACATTTTTGGAGGAATCGTTCGTTGTGACCGTGTGGCTCAAGGGGTTGTTGATGCTTACAAAAATATGGGAGACGCTATTACAGTGCCAATTATCGTTCGTTTGCAAGGAACCAATGCAGAAATCGCAAAAGAATTAATCGATAATTCAGGAATGCCAATTTTATCAGCTGTTGAATTTCAAGAAGCGGCTGATCAAGTAAAAGCCGCGCTTTCTTAAATCAATAAAAACTATTTTTATACTGAAAATCCTGAACGAGAGTTCAGGATTTTTTGTTATATAAAAAATAAATTTAAACTCAGGATTTTTTATTTTTACCAAAATTGTATTTTACTTTCTCAACCACTTGCACTTTGGGTGCCGGTTTCTTGAAAGGTTTCTTTTTGGCCGCAGGCTTTGTTTTAGAAGGACTTTGATCGCCTCTGGCTTTTTCTTCGTCTCTTGGTTTTGGCTTAAATTCTGCTCTTTCTTTCTGTCCTTCTTTTGTGGGAATTTGAGCTTTATGTTTTGCCAAAACGGCTGTGGGATTTTTAGGATTTTCTTTAGTTCCTCGCAAATGAATGACCAATCCGTTCAGGAAATTGCGCAAAACTTGATCGCCACATTCTACATAATTGGGGTGATTTTCGGAGCGGAAAAAAGCACTCAATTCTGTTTTTGAAATTCTAAAATCGACCAACTCTAGTATTTCAACTATTTGGTCATCTCTCAACATTAAGGCAACTCGCAGTTTTTTGAAAATATCGTTGTTTGTCATTTGATATGTTTATTGTTTTTGGTTTATTGTTTACAGTTGATGAGCTAACAACAAACGGCAAACTTTTAGAAAAGCCAAAGATAGGCATTTGTAAATCCATCTCATCATAATTTTTCGTTAGGTTGTCCGCCTTTGACAATCTTCTTTTTGGTCAATTTCTTGCATTCACAACGTTTTTCCGAAACCCAATCATCTATTTTAGTAAGACCTAGAAAAAATAGGTTTTATCCAAGAATTTTAAAAACCGAAGGACGCCCCAGCTTTGACCTTAAAGTATTTCTAAAAATTTACCTATATGGCTATTTGAACGGCATCCGCAGTTCGAGAAGATTAGAGAAAGAATGCCATCGCAATCTGGAGATGCAATGGCTACTAGAAGCAGTTCGCCCCAATTATCACTCAATAGCCGATTTTAGGAAAGACAATCCCAAATCCTTAAAACAACTCTTCAAACTCTTTGTATCTTTTCTAAAAGATGCCGATTTAATTTCAGGGGATACCATCGCTATTGACGGCACAAAGTCTAGAGCACACAATGGCAAAAAATCGAATTTCAATCAAAAGAAAATCGATAAACATATTGCCTATATCGAAGCTAAAACACAAGAATATCTAACCGCATTAGACCAAAATGATAGCCAAGAAAACAGCACAACTATCACTAATATTGAACAAAAAATAACTCGATTAAAGCAAAACAAAATCAAGTACGAGCTTTTAGAAGAACAACTCAAAGCTAGTGATGAACCCCAAGTAAGCACCACCGATGCAGATGCCAGAGCCTTGTTGGTTCAAGGTCAAGTAGTGGAAGTTTCCTATAATATCCAAGCCGCTGTAGATAGTAAACACAATTTAATTGTAGCCACACACACCATCAATCGCAATGACAAGAACGCACTTTCAGCCATAGCACTAGAGGCCAAAGAAAATCTAGAAGCAGAAACCTTTACCGTTTTAGTAGACAAAGGCTATCATAATGGACGCGAAATAGAAACTTGCAAACAAGCCAACATCACCACCATTGTAGCACATCCTGATCAAGGCAAGAGCAACGAAAACGGCACCCAACCCGAGTATTTTGTATCTAGATTTACCTACAACAAAGAGAACAATAGCTACACCTGTCCACAAGGGCAAATCCTCACCACCACAGGGAGCTGGCACAAGAAAACAGGACGCACCCAAGAGAGTGGGTATCAATTTCAAAAGTACCGCACCCCAGCCTGCAAAACCTGTCCAGTAAAAGACCAATGCACCAGCCGCAAAGGAGGACGAGAAATAGACCGAAGCCAATATGCCGACGCAGTAGAAGAAAACCACCAACGCTACAAAGACAACCCACAACTATACCGCAAACGACAGGAAATCAACGAACATATCTTTGGGACCATCAAGCGAAAATGGGGATACAACTACACTGATTTAATAGGTTTAGAGAAAGTAAACGGGGAACACAGCTTAATTATGCTGGTGTACAACATCAAACGGAGCATCAATATACTTGGAGTGCCCGATTTGATTGCCAAACTCAAGGACTGGAACTCCCCCTACAAGGCAAAAGTCTTGCATTGGCTAAAAACGGACTATTTAAAGCCTATATCAGCCTTTATTTTTAGACAAACCCAATTAGCGATCTAAAAAAACAGCCTTCTCTAAAAGGCTTTATTTGAGTTATTGAAAAGGAAAAATCAGAAAATTGTAAAGGAAAATAGAGGTTTTTTCACAGCCTGACGTTTCAGCGCTTTGCGAAGTGGCGGACTTTCAGCAAAAAACTTCAATTGAAAAATTGAACTTGAACCTTGCACAAAACTGTCATAGAAGCACTGAACCCGCCATTTTGCAAAACCGATGTTATGCCTTCGCCCTTTTTTTCTAGTCTGCATATTTGATTGATAATTCGTCTTCAAATCCAAAAATTGTCAAGGCTTGTTTTATTCTGTCGAACTTGCCCATATTGTCAATATTTGCTTCTATAAAATACGTTTCACTTATCGGAACTGCTTGTCTTAGTCCACTTGTTTCAGGTGTTTTTGTCAAACTTAGTCTTTCGCCAATTTCTGATGTGAAAAAGGTTTCTGGTTGTAAGTCGAATAATTGTTTGAACACTTCAATATAAAGTTTTGCTACTTGTGTAACATCAAGTTTTTGATTGAAGAAAATAGCATACTCTAACTTCTTGTGTTTTGGGTCTTCCGCATCAAAAATATTTATTTCGTCATTAGTTGCTTCGAGTTCAATGTCAATTTCAGGAATTTCCCAAATTTTTATAAAGCGTTCTGAAATTGAGTTTGCTCTCGTTTCAATTTCAGACTTATCCCACTTAGATTTTTCTTTTAAATCTCTGTTTAGCCAAAGTCTACTGAAATTGTATCCTTGTTCTTTACCGTCCACGTTCATTACTTTCTTGTCAAGAAATGACTTGTTACTTAATTTGCCATTGTTGCCTGATAGAGTAAGATTGCCGATTGTGTTTAGATAGTTTTCTTTTATCAAATTGTATTCGTCTGCACCGAGTTCAATTTTCCATTTAGGGTCGGGATTTTGAGGAAAAATATGTTCAATTGTTATGTCGGAATTTCCCTCAATTGCTACTGGTTCGTTATTTTGAAAGTTTTCAAGTCGTTCTAATAAGTAAGTTCTGTTTTTCGGTTTAATATTGTAAACATCTTTTTCTTTAAGTGCGTTTATCGTTTCTGTGTTTCTTGGGAAACGCTGGACGCCTGACCTTTGAAGTAATGATTTTTGAATTGAAAACAAATAATTGTTAGGCTCAACTTTGTCGTATAAACCCATAAATATTTTGTTGAGTGCATTTGTCGGCAAGCCCAAAATAAAACGTCTGAATGTGAATGATTGAACCGATGATAAAACTGAAATGAAGGTTGTTTTATCAATTATGTCTTTAGAAAAATCTTCATAGACTTTCATCAAGAAAGGGAATGCAACATTTATTTCTAATCTGTTAATGTATTCAAGTTGGGTTCTAATTAACTTGTCAGGCTCGTTTTTTGGATTTGTTAGTTTGTTGTAATATTTAACTAATGATTTTAATTCTGTGAGTACAAGTTCTAATTCGTCAATGGTAGAGGTTGGATATTTTTCTTTAAACTTTGTATAAACGTCACCCTTGTTAGGAATTTCTTTGTTTTTAAGTGTTAAGTAATCACGAATGAATTCAGAAACTCGTGTTTTATTTAATGTTTCATCCTTTGCGTTTTTTTCGATTACTTCCCAATAGCTTTTGTAAATTCTGTCTTGATTGGTTCTTGAAAGTCCCATCAAAATGTAATTTCTAATGAGGTCGGCTTGTGATAATTCAAGTCCGGTTGAATTCAAACTTTCAAAAATTCTTTGCGGATTATCTTTCTGTCTGTCAAGTGCAATATCAACGAAAATGAGTTTAGAAAGTCCACGCTGAATAACTTCAAAGTTCTCCGCATTAATTGAAGATCTGAAATAATCAAAGTTTTCAATAATCTTTGAATAACCTTTAAATTCTTCTCCATCTGTTGAGTTAAGAATGTGTCGAAGTGCTTCTTTATTATTTTCGGTTGGTTTTAATTTTAGCTTTTCTTCTTCGGGTGCAAATTCATTTATTAAATACGTTTTCTGAATTCGGTTAACTAGAAGTTGATTGTCAAGTTCCTTTGCAAGTCTGTAAAGTGCAATATAGATTAACGTAATAGTTGTAAGCCTTTGCTGTCCGTCAATTATGGTTAATTCCGTTAAGCCTGATGCTGTGTAAACGTCATCGTGAACATAAACAATACTCCCAATAAAGTGAGCATTTGTCTTGTCGTTCTTACCCGTTTCGATAATGTCGTGAAGTAGCTGTTTACATTGAAAAAGTGTCCAGTCGTAATTTCTCTGATAAACAGGAATAGCAAATGTTGTTTCATTTGTCGCTAAGAATTTATCTACTTTGGTTTCGTTTGCTTTCATATTTTATTTCTGTCTGTCTGTTTGTTTACTGTCGTCATAGGGTGAGGCATAACTTGCATACACTCTCTACAAACTAGCTCATATTCACCCTAAATTGGGTAGATTGGTGCTACAAAGTAGCGTATTGCTAACAAATATAAAAATAATATTTGTATTACAAATCATCAAAAGGACTTTTAAAAAAATCAATTCAAATATCTAATTTCAACTGTTCAGGCAACAATCTGAAACTCATTCTATGGTATTTAGTAGTGCCATATTTTCTTATCGCCTCACGGTGTTCTTGAGTGGGATAACCTTTGTTTTTCTTCCAATTGTACATCGGGAATTCTTCGTGAATGGCGTTCATATAATCATCCCGTTCCGTTTTTGCCAAAACAGAAGCAGCAGCAATGCTCAAATATTTCGAATCTCCTTTTGTAATGCTTTGATTGGGAATCGATTTTAATAATTCGATTTCGTCTTTTGTAAATTGTTTTCCAAAAGAGGTTTTTAAACCCAATTTGGCGTTCAAAGCTCGATTGCCATCCACAATAATAAATTCGGGAGTTGGATTTAGTTTCAAAATACATTCTTGCATTCCTTTCATCGAAGCATTCAGTATATTGATTTCGTCAATCTCCCTTGGATGCAAATGTGTTACAGCAAATGTAATGGCTTGTTGCTCGATTATGGGTCGGAGTTTTTCTCTGGTTTTTTCGGATAATTGTTTGCTGTCGTTCAGGATTGTATTCTCGAAATCAGCTGGGAGAATGACAGCTGCAACCGTTACTGGGCCAGCCAGACAGCCACGACCGGCTTCATCGGTACCCGTTTCTAGAATGAAAGTTGAAAAATTGGTGAGTAACATTTGGAAATATTTGAAAACAAATGAGATGAATTTTTTTGATATAAAAGTAGTTAATCTTGATTTAGATTTGAAAATTTTTTGAAAGTTCTCAAATCTTGCTAAATTTCATTGTTTTTAGGATGCGTGAGGGATGGCAGTGGAGCTCTCCCGATTTTTCATCGGGAAGCGGGAACGTACAGCCCGACCCGAAGTTGCGAGGAGGCACGACGACGAAACTGAAGGGTCACGCCCAAATAAAATTTTTAAGAATGCTATAATTGAGTGTGGTTTTTTATTTGTATCTTTTTTCATTTACCTTTGCCTTGATTAAATAAATTGTGCTTCCTAATTATATCCTTTCTCGATGAGAATTTCCTTTCTGGTTGTTTTGTTGTCTTTTTCTAGTTTGCTTTTTTCTCAAGAGAAAAACGGTAAAAACCCAAATATTTATGATAATCTTATTGGTAAAGATTCTGTAAAAAAGAATAAACCGGAGGCCACTATTGATCTGTATCGAGTGATTACTTTGGAGCGCGACACTACTTATATTGATACTTCGCTTACGATTCAAAAAAAATACAGCCATAATTATTTGCGAAAAGACCTTTTTGGGTTGTTGGCTTTGCCTAATGAGGGACAGACTTATAATACTTTACAATACAGCTTGAATACTTTTTCGCCACTACCAGAATTTGGATTCAAGGCGAAGCATTTTAATTTTATAGAAGCCAATCAAATTCGATATTGCTCTGTGGCTACTCCTGTTACCGAATTTTATTTTAAATCGGTTATGGAAAAAGGACAAAATTTAGATGCTTTTTTTACAATAAATACTTCGCAAAGATTAAATTTTTCTATTGCTTATAAAGGATTACGTTCAGAAGGAAAATATGTAAATCAGTTGACTAGTTCAGGAAACTTCAGGTTTACCACTAGTTATAACACTAAAAACAAACGTTATTTTGCCAATTTTCATTACACGGGTCAGGATCTTTTGAATGAGGAAAATGGCGGAATTACAACTCTCGAAGATTTCGAAAGTGGGAATACTGCTTTTTTTGAACGTAATCGATTAGAGGTTTATTTGACAGATGCTCGATCCTTTCTGAAAGGAAAACGGTTGTTTTTGGACCACTTTTTTAGAATTAATTCTGTTAAGGGGAATAACAATTTATACATTTCTCATCAATTTAATTTCGAAAATAAGTTTTTCGAATACAATCAGCCTACTGTTGCGTCTAATGTTGATGGAACAACCGTGTATCGATTTGGTGATTCCTATAAAACCAGTGGTATAAATGACCAAACACACTATAACAAAACATATAATAAAGTTCAGCTATCTTATGAAAATACAACATTAGGCAAGTTTAATTTTTTTGTTGATGACTTTTACAGCAATTATTACTACAATCAAATATTGATTTTGGATGACCAAATTGTTCCTGCCACTTTGACCCGAAGAATTGATAGTTATGGCGGGCAATACGATTATCGAAAAAATAAATGGACTGGGAAGTTTCTATTTACAAGGTCTTTTACCAATCAATCGCTTTCCAATTTAGATGCTAAGATGCAGTATGAATTGAATGATGAAACCTTGCTTTCTTTTCAGTATCAGAACATGAATAAATTGCCAAATGATAACTATAATTTGTACCAAAGCAGTTATGTAAATTACAATTGGTCTAATGATTTTAAAAACGAAAAAATTAATTCATTAATTGTTAATGCTAATTCTCGTTGGGTGAATGTTTCTGCTCAATATTCAACATTCAATGATCATTTATATTTTGCCGATAGTTCAAGTCCCGAACAAATTGCCTTGAGACAGCAAATAGTTGCTCCTTCACAGTATGCAGGGACTATTAATTATTTATCTGTGAAAGCTAGCAATGAGTTTAAGTTTGGGAAATTTGCTTTAGACAACACGCTTTTGTATCAAAAAGTAGATCAATCAGATTTGATACTCAATGTACCCGAATTTGTAACCCGAAACACACTCTATTTTTCTCAAGAGATGTTTCATAAAGCACTGTTTTTTCAAACCGGAATTACATTTAATTATTTCACCAATTATTTCGGAAATGAATACAATCCTGTAATTGGGGAGTTTTTTGTTCAAAACCAGAAGCAAATTGGGAATTACACCAACTTCGATTTTTTCTTCAATGCTCGTATCCAAAGGACTAGAATTTATTTTACATTAGAACATTTTAATTCATCTCTTTCAGGTTATAATTACTTTTCAACTCCAAATAATCCTTATTCGGATTTTATTATTCGTTTTGGATTGGTTTGGAATTTTTTCCAATAAATTGGAACTAGAATTTTATTTGATAACATAATATAATCATCTTGAAATGACTCCAAAATCATTATTTTACTAATTTAAATTCTTGATTTTCAACTCCCAACATCCAACTTCTAACCTCTAACCTCTAACTTCTAACCTCTAACTTCTAACCTCCAAAATGACTTTCACCGCCATAGATTTTGAAACCGCTTCGGGTTATCATCCTTGTTCAGTTGGAATTGTTACTGTCGAAAACGGTATTATAGTTGATGAATTTGTGACTTTAATCAGGCCACCAAGAAACGAATACAATCCCTATACAATTGCTGTTCACGGCATATATCCTAGAGATACAGTGAATGCTAAGAACTTTGCTCAAGTTTTTCCAGAAATACAAAAACGATTGCAAAATCGTAATATTGTAGCGCATAACGAAAGTTTCGATCGTAACGTTTTGGCCAAATCAATGGCGCTTTATGGGTTAGATTATACTTCGCTAAATATTGGCTCTCGTTGGGAATGTACTGTAAAAATTTACAAAGCCAAAGGATTGAAACCCACAAAATTAAGCGATTGCTGTCGTGAAATGAAAATTGAACTCAACCACCACGAAGCTTTATCCGATGCTCGGGCCTGCGCCAAATTGTATTTGATGAGATAACTATCATATAGGTTTTAAGATTAGTTTTTTAAATATTTTTCTAAAAATTGTTCCTGCTCCCAAAGCAGATGTAAAATGTTATCTTTGGCAGCATAACCATGACTCTCTTTTGGTAGTAAAACCAATCGAACTGGGGCACCAAGCCCTTTTAGTGCTTGATAATAGCGTTCAGATTGTAAGGTAAATGTTCCAGGATTATTATCAGCATCACCGTGAACTAATAATAGTGGTGTTTTCATTTTATCGGCTGTCATAAAAGGAGACATTTCATTATATACATTAGGAACATCCCAATAATTGCGTTGCTCCATTTGGAATCCAAACGGAGTTAATGTTCGGTTGTAAGCGCCACTTCTTGCAATTCCACAAGCAAATAAGTTGCAATGAGATAATAAATTAGCGGTCATAAATGCTCCATAAGAATGACCTCCGATGGCTACTTTTTTGCGATTGATATAACCTAAATTATCTACTGCATTTATTGCTGCTTCGGCATCATCGACCAATTGGGTTAAAAAAGTATCGTTAGGTTCTGTAGTTCCTTCACCAATGATTGGAAAGGATGCATCGTCTAAAACGGCATAGCCTTTTGTTACCCAATACACAAACGAACCATAATTAGGAAAAGTGAATTCATTTGGATTTTTATCACTTTGCCCTGCTGAATTTTTATCTTTAAATTCTGCAGGATAAGCCCAAATTAGTAAAGGTAATTTTTCTTTTTTTGCTTTGTCATATCCAACAGGCAAATACAAAGTTCCTGACAAATCAACACCATCTTTGCGTTTGTATTTGATTACTTCTTTATAGACATCTTTAATGCTTTCAAAAGGATTTTTAAATGACGTGATTTGTGTTAGCTTATCTTTTGATTTGATGTTTCTAAAATAATAATTTGGATAGTCATTTTTAGATTGAATTAGCACCAGAATTTCTCCTTTTTTAAAATCTTCTATCGATAATAAATCTTCCTTTTTGTCTTTTACTTTTGAAGTGTACAGCCGTTTTGATTGAAATGTTTTCAGATTGTATTCATCTATAAAAGGAAATTGTCCGTCCTTAGTATTTCCTTCGCCAATCAAATAGGCATTGTCGTTTTCTATAGCCAAAACATAACGGTTGAATTGATTTTTTTTCATTTCGAAATTACCAGGATCCGAATACATATCTTGTGAATTTCTGTCAAAAATAATTTTAGGAGCTTGATTGGGATTAGATGGATTGATTAAATAGGTTTTAGTATTACGAGTGTCATACCAATCGTCAGATACAATAGCCGTTGTTTCATTTCCCCAAATAATTCCTCCATATCGTTGTTGTGTTTTCACAACCGAAGTGGCTTCACTCGTAAAAGGGGCGTTCCATTGAAAAACTTCGTCTCTGTTCTCCACTTTAATGGCTTGATCTCCCTGGTCAAGCGCCACAACATACGCTAGCGTTGCAGGTTTGTCAGCACGCCAACTCATGTTTCGTTTTCCTTTTCTAACGGATGAAAATCCTTTAGGCATAATTTCAGTTAACGGCACTTCGTTGACCACTTTGACTTCTTTTCCTGAAGCATCATAGACAGTCGTAGTTTGTGGAAAACGATTTAAGGGCACTATGTATGAATAAGGACGTTGGATTGTTGTTAGCATCAAATAATTGCCGTCTGGCGAAAAACTTTCTCCTGCATAAATAGCAGCAGATTTGAATAATTCTGCTTTTCCTGAAAGCGAAATTTTATACAATTCAGAAGTGACTAATGTTTCGAAATTTTGTTCGTCTTGTTTGTTTTTCAACAAATCTGGATAAGTTCTGTTTTGTGATTTTGAGCCATCAGAAACCGATACTGTTGGGCCTTTTGGCAAATCTTTTTTAGCATCTATCAATGCAGGACGGTTTGCAGGTAATACTTTTACCAATAAAGTTTCGTTGTCTTTCATCCAACTATAGGGACTTCCAAGATTGGCATTCAAATTATCTTTTGTGATTTTTTTTGCCGATATTGTTTCAATATCAATAATCCATAATTCAACACCGGTGCTGGTGGTATTAGTAAAGGCAATTTTTTTATCATTTGGCGACCAAGACACATTAGTGATTTTTGGGTTTTCGGGCAATCCACTGACTTGAATCTCATTTTTATCACTAATTTTTCTAATTTTTAAATTATTAACATAATTTACCGAGCTAGAAATATTAGTTATCGGATTGATACGCAATCCTCCCAAACGCATTTCTTCCTGATTTAATTCGTCAAGTGTTTTGTAGGTATTTCTATAACTTAAAAGCATATATTGCTTTTTTGTGTCCATACTTACAGAGGGAGCTCTTTGGTAATCCGCAAGGGCTAAAATTTCTAAAGAAGGTTTTTGAAAATTGATATTTTCTTGTGCGATTCCGATGTGGTAAAAACCAAATAATAATAAGGAAAGAAAAAATGATTTCATAAGATTTAGTTTAGGTGTAAACATCTTGGCAAGATATAAAAATCAAATATATTATTGTTATTGGTTTAAAAATTAATTTACTACTTTAGTACGTAATCAAAAACCACCAACAATGAAAGAAGATTTTCTCCATTACCTATGGAAATTCAAGAAATTTGACACTTTGAATTTGAAAACCTTCAATGGAGAAGAAATTACAATAATTCATGTTGGCCAATATTTAGAAATGGCTGGTCCTGATTTTTTTAATGCCCAAATTGTTATTGCGAATCAAAAATGGGCTGGAAATGTAGAGATTCATCTTAAATCCTCAGATTGGTATGTGCATCACCACGAGCGAGATGAAGCCTATGAAAACGTAATTCTTCACGTAGTTTGGGAACACGATACCGAAATTTTCAGAAGCAACAATACCGAAATTCCAGTTTTGGAACTCAAAAAATATGTCGATTCAACCACAATAACCAATTATAAATCCTTGATGTCGCCAAAATCTTGGATTTATTGTGAAAAGCAACTCAAAGAAGTCGATGAATTCACATTAAAAAATTGGCAAGAACGTTTGTTTTTCGAGCGTTTAGAACGAAAATCAAATCCTATTTTCGAATTATTGAAAGAGACAAACAACGATTGGGAATCGGTTTTATTTTGCCTTTTGGCCAAGAATTTTGGATTGAATACCAATGGAGAAATCTTTTTGAAAATAGCTCAATCCATTCCGTTTTCCATTATCAGAAAAGAAAGTTTTGAGGTCGAAAATCTGGAAGCTTTACTTTTGGGGAATGCAGGTTTGTTAGATGCAGAAAAAGAGGATAATTATTTCAAAGATTTAAAATTTAGGTATTTTTATTTGTTGCATAAATATCAAATAGAAAAAAAATTAGTCGAACCTGTTCAGTTTTTCAAACACCGACCTGATAATTTTCCCACCATTCGATTGTCACAATTGGCGAATTTGTACCACAGTCATCAAAATTTATTTTCAATAATCAATGCTTCCAACTCATTGAAAAGTATTTATGAAGTTTTAGATATTTCGACTTCCGATTATTGGCAAAATCATTATCAGTTCGACAAAGAAAGCCCTAAAAAGAAGAAGAAATTGTCTAAATCATTCATCGATTTGATTATTGTAAATACTATTATTCCGCTCCAGTTTGCGTATGCAAAAAGTCTAGGCAAAGAAATTTCAGAAGATTTGCTTCAATTGATAAACGAAGTCGCTCCAGAGAAGAATGCAATTGTAGATAAATTTTCATCCTTTGGGATTAAATCAAAAAATGCTTTTGAAACCCAATCTTTATTGCAACTCAAAAACGAATATTGCACTAAGTGTCGGTGTTTAGAATGTGCTATTGGAATGGAATTATTGAAAAACAATTAGAAAATTAGTATTTTTGTTCGTAAGTAAAAGCAACCCTAGCTCAATTTATTTCGAGTTTAAAAAAGGCAAATCGCAGAACAAAAAAATGAAAGCAGTTTTACAACTCAAATATTTTTTCGAAAAACATGGTTTTCATGTATCTTCTCGTTTGGCCGACAAGTTGGGAATGAGAGTTTCGAATGTGAGATTATTTTTTATCTACATTTCCTTTGTTACAGCTGGCTTGTGGTTTGGCGTTTATTTAACCTTAGCGTTCTGGATTCGATTGAAAGATTTAATTCGTGGAAAACGCAGTTCAGTTTTTGATTTGTAGTATGGATTAACAATAAAAAAAGGGATTATAAAGTTGTGAAAACTTTATTATCCCTTTTTATTTCCTTGTAAGTTTATCTTATTTTCTTAAAACTATAGGCATAAATTAAGGTGTGTATGGCAGCAAAAATAAGTGAAAAATAGAACAAGAAATGGTCATCAATAGCAATGTCACTATGGTGAACAAAAGCAATAACGATTAGAGCTAATACCATTCCTAAGCCAGAAGATGCAACGGTTTTATAGCTTCTTAAACTAAAATGACCGTTGTTTAATTTGCTATGTTTCATTCCATAAAACAGATATATATCGAAACCAATCATCATCCAAACTATTAGTCGAATCCAAGTGTCTAAAGGTAAAAACACCATCATAAATAAACATACTGCAACTCCAGCAATGGGTACAAACGGCACTAATGGTGTTCTAAAAGCTCTCGGCGCTTCTGGCATTTTTTTGCGCATAATTAGTACTCCCACACAAACCAAAATAAAAGCGAAAAGAGTACCAATGCTTGTCATTTCTCCAACTACTCTTGCTGGAATAAATGCTGCAAAAAGACTCACAATTATCATAAACAATAAATTATTTTTGGCTGGCGTTCTAAATTTTGGATGCACTTCTGAAAATATTTTAGGCATCAAACCATCTTTACTCATCGAGAAAAACACTCTGCTTTGTCCCATTAACATCACCAAAATAACAGAAGAATATCCTCCTATAATAGCTAATAGAATAGCATTATTTAACCAAGGATATGCTGGAGTTATCATTCCATCAGGACCAGCATTACCCATTGCTTCAACTGCTACTGCTACAGGAGCAATGCCGTCTTTACCTGCAAAGGCTTGATAATTTACAACCCCTGTCATTACGTGAGCAAAAAGTATGTAAAGAATGGTACAAATACCTAATGATAATAATATTCCAATTGGCATATCTCTTTTTGGTTTTTTTGCTTCTTGCGCGGCTGTAGAAACTGCGTCAAATCCAATATACGCAAAGAATACGATTGCTGAGGCTCTGATGATACCAGAAAACCCAAATTCCCCAAATTTTCCTGTGTTTTCTGGAATATATGGAGTGAAATTTTCAGGCCTGATGTATTGCCATCCTACCGAGATAAACACTAGCACAACTGAAACTTTGAGTAAAACAATTGCTCCATTGAAAAATGAAGACTCCTTTGTACCACGAATTAAGATAAGTGATATAATCATCACAATCAATACTGCAGGGATGTTTATTATACCACCTTCAAAGGGCGAAAGCATATAGGCTTCGTTTATATGAATACCATAGCCGCCTAAAAATTTACCAAAATAACGGGACCAACTGATGGATACTGTTGCAGCTCCAACAGCATATTCCAAAACTAAATCCCAACCAATAATCCAAGCTATAAATTCTCCCATAGTCGCAAATGAGTACGTGTAAGCACTACCCGCAACGGGTATCATTGACGAAAATTCTGCGTAGCACAAACCAGCAAAAACACAGCCAAATGCTGCTACTAGAAAAGAAATGGTTATGGCTGGCCCTGCATTTGCTGAGGCAGCAAGACCTGTAATTGAAAATAATCCAGCCCCAATAATCGCTCCTATTCCAAGAGCCACCAATCCAGGTGCAGTTAGTGTTTTCTTTAATCCCTTTTCAGAATCAGCGGCTTCGTCTAAAAGCTGTGGTAATGGTTTTCTTTTCCAAATTGACATAAACTCACTTTTATTGTTAATAGATTTCAAATATATCATTTTAATGGCAATGAGATATATAAATCTGAATTTTTTTTATAAGGTCAATTTATATTAAGTTTTCAGAAAGTAACATATTATAAAATATTTCATATTTTTAGACTTTGTAAAATAGTTTACGAATGATTTTAGAAACCATCAAATCCTTTTTTAAGTTTTCAAGACAACAACGAACAGGTATTTTTTTATTATTTGCAATCATCATTGTACTCCAATTGGCGTATTTTTTTGTTGATTTCAGTTCTTTTTCTCCAGCTTCTCCCGAAAAAGAAAAATGGCTTTCCTTGCAATCTCAAATTGATTCTTTGAAACAGGAGAAGCTGGATTATGTTCCAAAGATTTATCCTTTCAACCCCAATTTTATTTCAGATTACAAAGGATACAAACTCGGAATGTCGGTTGCTGAAATCGATAGGCTCCTAGCATTTCGGAAGCAAAATAGATATGTGAATTCTCCCCAAGAATTTCAGGCGGTGACTAAAGTTTCTGATTCTTTATTGAATGTCATTTCACCTTATTTTAAATTTCCAGATTGGGTCAACAAGAAAAAAGAATTTGTAGCTTATAAAAAATATGACAATACAACTTTTGCCAAAAAAGAAAAATCGGTCGTAATTGACATTAATCAGGCTACTCAAGAAGATTTGATTAAAATTTATGGTATAGGTGAGGCTATTTCGATCCGGATATTGAAATTCAAAGAAAGTCTCGGTGGGTTTGTCTCCATGGAACAAATGAATGACATCTGGGGTTTGTCTCCTGAAGTTATTGATAATTTGAATGCTCATTTTAAGGTTTCGGCTTCTCCAACGGTTAAAAAAATTGATATTAACAATGCTTCTATCAAGGAACTTTCTTTATTTCCGTATTTTAAATATCCTATTTCAAAAAATATAGTAACATATAGGAGCATGAATGGTGATATAAAAAATAGTGAAGATTTAACAAAAATTAAAGGGTTGTCTATTGAAAAGGCAAAAATTATAGCCTTATATTTGGACTTTTAAAATTCTTACCCCTTTTAAAATGAACTTTGACTACAGCGAAACGCAAACAATGATAGCCGAATCAGCAAGAGATTTTGCCGAAAAATATATTAGACCACACATTATGGAGTGGGATGAATCTCAAAAATTCCCAATTCCATTATTCAAAAAGATGGGTAAAATGGGTTTTATGGGCGTATTAGTTCCAGAAGAATTGGGCGGTTCAGGTTTGGGATATCACGAATATATTGCAGTTGTTGAGGAAATTTCAAAAGTAGATCCATCAATTGGATTATCAGTAGCAGCTCATAATTCATTATGTACCAATCATATTTTGACTTTTGGAAATGAAGAACAAAAGAAAAAATGGATTCCAAAATTAGCTACTGGCGAACACATTGGTGCTTGGGGATTGACCGAGCACGGTACTGGTTCAGATGCGGGAGGAATGAATACTACTGCTGTAAAAGATGGCGATGATTGGATTGTAAACGGATCCAAAAATTTTATTACACACGGAATTTCGGGCGAAATTGCTGTGGTTATTGTGAGAACGGGAGTCAAAGGCGATTCTCGAGGAATGACTGCATTTGTTTTCGAAAAAGGCATGTCGGGATTTACCTCAGGAAAAAAAGCAAATAAATTAGGAATGCGAGCCAGCGAAACTGCCGAATTATTTTTTGATAACTGCCGAGTTCCAGACGCCAATAGGTTAGGAGAAGTAGGAGAAGGTTTTATTCAATCGATGAAAATTTTGGATGGTGGGAGAATTTCCATTGGAGCTTTGTCCTTAGGGATTGCTAAAGGGGCTTACGAAGCTTCTTTGAAATATTCGAAAGAAAGACATCAGTTTGGCAAAGCGATAAGTGAATTTCAAGCCATAGCATTCAAACTAGCCGATATGGCTACCGAAATTGAAGCTTCGGAATTGTTACTCCACAAAGCGGCTTTCTTGAAAAATAAAAACCGAAATATGACGACGTTTGGAGCGATGAGCAAAATGTATTCTTCTGAAGTTTGTGTGAGGGTTTCTACTGATGCTATACAAATCCATGGTGGATACGGTTATACAAAAGATTATCCGGTTGAGAAATTCTATAGAGATTCTAAACTGTGTACTATTGGCGAAGGAACTACCGAGATTCAGAAATTAGTGATTTCGAGGAATATCTTGAAAGGTTAAAATTGTAGCTATGGGTGACGGTTTTTTGAATTAATAATTGTTGTAATTCTTTTTTTGAGTTCAATACCTTTTATTTTTCAGTTCAAATATGGAAGTCGAGCTTTGTGGGGTTGGACTAAATTACCGTTTTGGAAAATTTGTTTAATAAGTTTCATAGGGCAATTTTTAATTGCAATATTGATTTTCACACCCTTTTATATAATAAATCCTAAAGATGGTTATGTATATGTTTTTTCCTCTATTTTTATCGGAATTTCTTTTTTAGTACTTATTCTAATTCTTATTTTATTACAATGGATGATAAATAAATCTCAGAATTAATAGTTTGTAATCCAAAATAAATAATTACTTTTGCGCCCTTAACGAGAGGAGGTGTCTATATTATGTTAATTATACCAATTAAAGACGGAGAAAATATCGATAGAGCATTAAAGCGCTATAAAAGAAAATTTGACAAAACAGGAACTGTTCGTCAACTAAGAGCACGTACTGCTTTTATAAAACCATCAGTTACCAACAGAGCAAAAATTCAAAAAGCGGCTTATATCCAAAACTTGAGAGATCAAATAGAAAATAGTTAATAGATTTCTTTTAAAATAAAATACCGTTAGTCATTAAAGTTTAATACCTTTGATACTAACGGTTTTTTTATGGCTAATAATAAGGACGCATTTAGAGATTATCTGCAATTGGAGAAAAAATATTCTCCACATACCGTAAATGCATATTTGCAGGATATTCAATTCTTTGAGTCTTTCAATAAAAATCAATTCGATCAAGAAAATATAGATTGTGCTAACTACAACCAAATCCGAAGTTGGATAGTTTCTTTGGTAGATGATGATATTGAGAATGTTTCTGTAAATAGAAAGATGCAATCATTAAAAGCGTATTATAAATTTTTATTGAAAACAAAACAAATTCAAGTAAGTCCGCTGTTAAAACACAAAGCATTAAAAACGCCCAAAACACTTCAGATTCCTTTTTCAGAAAAGGAAATTGACGAGGTTTTGAATCAGATGCAAAATCCAGTAGGTTTTGAAGAAGTAAGGGATAAGTTGATAATTGATTTGTTTTACACTACTGGAATTCGAAGAACAGAATTAATCCATTTGAAAATGGAGAATGTCAATACATCTAATCGGACTATAAAAGTTCTTGGAAAAAGAAATAAAGAAAGGATTCTTCCGCTGTTGCCAATTATTGTCCAACAATTAATTTTATACACAAACGAAAGAGCACATTTAGAGAAGGTTATCGATTCGGACTATTTTTTTCTTACTAAAAAAGGGATAAAGTTGAACGATACGTTTGTATATCGATTAATAAATACATACTTTAGTACTGTCTCCGAGAAAGTAAAGAAAAGTCCTCATATATTAAGGCATACATTTGCGACGCATCTTTTAAATAATGGAGCCGATTTAAATTCAGTAAAAGAATTATTAGGACATTCCAGTTTGGCATCAACACAAATATATACTCATAGCAGTTTGTCAGAACTCAAGAAAGTCTACGAAGATGCACATCCAAGAAACAATAATAATTCGAGAAATGTTTAACCACCTAAAAAAAAACGAGTATGAAGGTAGATGTTCACGCAGTTAACTTTACTGTTGACAGAAAGCTAGTAGATTTTGTTAAAGATAGAATGGCGAAATTGGAAAAATATTACGACAAAGTAGTATCATCTGACGTTTATTTGAAAGTTGAAAAGACAAGTGACAAGGAAAATAAAATTGTAGAAATGAAAATTGTTGTTCCAGGAGACGATTTTTTAGTAAAAAAGCAATGTAAAACTTTTGAAGAAGCGGTGGACATTGCTGCCGAATCCATAGAAAGATTGTTGGTTAAAAGAAAAGAAAAAATCAATACTCATATTTAATCTAAATTTTTTATAAAATTGTTTTGATTAAAAAGCAAAAAGATATACATTTGCAGTCCGTTAGAAATAGCGGACTTTTTTTATTGATTTTGCCAGCGTAGCTCAGTTGGCTAGAGCAGCTGATTTGTAATCAGCAGGTCGTGGGTTCGAGTCCCTCCGCCGGCTCAAAAAAGTAGTAGGTTGATACTTTGCAGAAAGATTCTTTAAAATCCGAATGGACGAGAAGTTTATCCCGAGCGAAGTCGAGGGGAGTCCCTCCGCCGGCTCTTTTTATTCCAAATGCGATTTGGAATTTGTTATTTAAATTATTGGAATTTAAGAAAAATGGGGAGATACTCAAGCGGCCAACGAGGGCAGACTGTAAATCTGCTGTGTGAACTTCGCAGGTTCGAATCCTGCTCTCCCCACCAAGCCAGATGGCAGATTTTAGATGGCAGATTTTAAAGTTAGATTTTTTCTAATATCTGAAATCTGTAATCTGTAATATAAAAACTGCCGACTTAGCTCAGGGGTAGAGTGCTTCCTTGGTAAGGAAGAGGTCACGGGTTCAATTCCCGTAGTTGGCTCAAAAAGTATAAAATTGAACACTAATAATAACTAAGATTAAAAATTAAGTAAAATGGCAAAAGAAACCTTTAACCGTAGCAAGCCCCACTTAAACATTGGAACAATTGGGCACGTGGATCACGGAAAAACAACTTTAACTGCAGCAATAACTAAAGTGTTATCTGATGCTGGTTACTGTCAAGCAAAATCATTTGATCAAATTGATAATGCTCCAGAAGAAAAAGAAAGAGGTATTACAATTAATACATCTCACGTTGAGTATGAAACTGCAAACCGTCACTACGCACACGTTGACTGTCCTGGTCACGCGGATTACGTAAAAAACATGGTTACAGGTGCTGCTCAAATGGATGGTGCTATACTTGTTGTAGCAGCTACAGACGGACCAATGCCACAAACACGTGAGCACATCCTATTAGGTCGCCAAGTAGGTATCCCTAGAATGGTTGTATTCATGAACAAAGTGGATATGGTTGATGATGAGGAGTTGTTAGAGCTTGTAGAAATGGAAATTAGAGACTTATTGTCTTTCTACGAATATGATGGAGACAACTGTCCAGTAATTCAAGGTTCAGCTCTAGGTGGATTGAACAACGATCCAGCTTGGGTACCAAAAATTATTGAATTGATGGAAGCCGTTGATGCTTGGATCGAAGAGCCTCTTCGTGATACTGCAAAACCATTCTTGATGCCGGTTGAAGACGTATTTACAATCACAGGTCGTGGAACTGTTGCTACAGGTCGTATCGAAACTGGTGTTGCTAATACAGGAGATCCTGTTGAAATTATTGGTATGGGAGCTGAAAAATTAACTTCTACAATTACAGGAGTTGAGATGTTCCGTAAAATCTTAGACAGAGGTGAAGCTGGTGATAACGTTGGATTGCTTTTAAGAGGAATTGACAAAGCGGATATCAAAAGAGGAATGGTTATCATTAAACCGGGTTCTGTGAAACCGCACAACCACTTCAAAGCTGAGGTGTATATCTTGAAAAAAGAAGAAGGTGGTCGTCACACACCATTCCATAATAACTACCGTCCTCAGTTCTACGTACGTACTACTGACGTAACAGGAGTTATTGCATTGCCAGCTGGAGTAGAGATGGTAATGCCTGGGGATAACTTAACTATAGAAGTTACTTTGTTAAGTCCAATCGCGATGAATGTAGGTTTACGTTTTGCTATCCGTGAAGGTGGTAGAACTGTAGGTGCAGGTCAGGTAACAGAAATACTATAATACTATTTATAATGTTTACAAAACCAGTAACGCCTATGGGCGTTACTGGTTTTTAACGAACGGGCGTAGTTCAAGGGTAGAATAGCGGTCTCCAAAACCGTTGATGGGGGTTCGAATCCCTCCGCCCGTGCAAAAAATAAATCATAATGACAAAAGTTGTTAATTATATATCAGAAGCATTTGAAGAATTAAAATCAAATGTTACTTGGCCAGTTTGGGCTGAAGTACAACGTCTAACGATTGTTGTTGCTCTTTTCTCCGTATTATTTGCTTTAGCAACTTGGGGAGTAGATGAAATGTTTGCAAATATATTAGAGAATTTTTTCACCTGGATAAAAGCGTAATTTTTTGTTATGGCAGATAATAATTTGAAAAAATGGTACGTAGTTCGAGCAGTAAGTGGGCAAGAGAATAAAGTGAAAGCTTACATCGAGACCGAAATCGCAAGATTAGGTATGGGAGATTATGTTTCGCAAGTTCTAGTTCCTACGGAAAAGATAGTTACTGTAAAAGAAGGAAAAAAACTAGTAAAGGATAAAGTGTATTTTCCTGGATATGTTATGATCGAAGCGAACCTTGTTGGAGAAATTCCTCATATTATTAAATCTACTACAAGCGTTATCGGTTTTTTAGGGGAAACAAAAGGAGGTGAACCTGTTCCTCTTCGTATTTCTGAAGTAAATAGAATGTTAGGCAAGGTTGATGAATTGGCTGTAAATACCGATACACGTGCCATTCCATTCAATTTAGGTGAGACTATAAAGGTTATTGATGGTCCTTTCAACGGTTTCAATGGAACTGTCGAGAAAATCAATGAAGAAAAGCGAAAACTAGAAGTAATGGTAAAAATTTTCGGAAGAAAAACACCGCTAGAATTAGGGTTTTTGCAAGTTGAAAAAGTATAATTTTTGTTACATATATAATAAACCACATTTTCGCTTCCACTGTTAATGTGTTAAATTTTTAAAAAATGGCTAAAGAGATTAGTAAAGTAGTTAAACTACAAGTTAAGGGAGGTGCTGCGAACCCGTCGCCACCGGTTGGACCTGCTTTAGGTGCTGCTGGTGTTAATATCATGGAATTCTGTAAGCAATTTAATGCTAGAACCCAAGATAAACCAGGTAAAGTTTGCCCAGTGCAAATTACAGTGTATAAAGACAAATCTTTCGATTTTGTTGTAAAAACACCACCTGCTGCTGTTCAATTAATGGATGCAGCAAAGCTTAAATCTGGTTCAGGAGAACCAAATCGTAAGAAAGTAGCTAGCGTTACTTGGGATGTTATCAAAACAATTGCGGAAGACAAAATGGTTGATTTAAATGCATTCACAATCGAGTCTGCTATGAGCATGATCGCAGGAACGGCTAGATCTATGGGTATAACTGTAACTGGAGATTCTCCTCTAAAACAAGCGTAAGACATGGCAAAATTGACAAAAAAGCAAAAAGAGGCTGCTTCAAAAATTGAAAAGAACAAACTATACACTTTAAAAGATGCTGCTGCATTAATAAAAGATGTTGCTTCTGCAAAATTTGATGAGTCTGTTGATATCGCAGTACGTTTGGGCGTAGATCCAAGAAAAGCGAATCAAATGGTTAGAGGTGTAGTAACATTGCCTCACGGAACAGGTAAAGATACCAAAGTATTAGCATTGGTTACTCCAGACAAAGAAGCGGAAGCTAAAGAAGCAGGGGCAGACTATGTAGGTCTTGATGATTATTTACAAAAAATTAAAGACGGTTGGACAGATGTTGATGTAATTATCACAATGCCAAGTGTTATGGGTAAATTAGGTCCTTTAGGTCGTATATTAGGACCAAGAGGTTTAATGCCAAACCCTAAAACCGGTACTGTAACTATGGACATTGCAAAAGCAGTAGCTGAAGTTAAAGCTGGTAAAATCGACTTTAAAGTGGACAAAACTGGTATCATACATGCAGGAATTGGAAGAATCTCTTTCGATGCTGATAAAATTGTAGATAACGCTCACGAAATTATTCAAACATTAATCAAACTTAAACCAACTGCGGCTAAAGGAACTTACATCAAAAGTATTTACCTAACTAGCACGATGAGTCCAGCAATTGCTTTGGATCCTAAAGCAGTATAATTGGTAGTTAAAAATTTTTAGTATGACTAGAGAAGAAAAATCAATCGCGATTGAAGATTTAACTGCACAGTTAGCTGGTACAAATATTATTTATGTATCTGATATTTCTGGGCTAAATGCAGAAACAACTTCAAACCTAAGGAGAGCTTGCTTTAAAGCAGGTATAAAATTAGAGGTAGTTAAAAACACTTTGCTTGCAAAAGCAATGGAAGCTTCAGCTAATGATTATGGTGATTTACCATCTGTATTGACAGGTAATAGTGCCATTTTCATTGCAGATGTAGCTAACGCACCTGGAAAGATAATCAAAGATTTCCGCAAAAAGAATGCTAAGCCAATTTTGAAAGGGGCTTACATCAATGCAGAAGTTTATATTGGAGACGATCAATTAGATGCTTTGGCAACTATCAAATCGAAAGAAGAACTTATCGGAGAAATCATTGGATTATTGCAATCACCAGCACAAAGAGTTATTTCTGCTCTTCAAAACCAATTCTCTAAAGAAGAAGAGGTTGCTTAATTAAAACTAGTAGTTAGTTTGAATTAAGTGCATTAAAAACGCGCACAATAAATAAATTATATTTTACAAATCATTTTAAAACGATAGAAAAATGGCAGATTTGAAACAATTCGCAGAACAATTAGTTAACCTAACAGTAAAAGAAGTTAACGAATTAGCAACAATATTAAAAGATGAGTATGGTATCGAACCAGCTGCTGCAGCTGTAGTAGTTGCTGCTGGTGGTGGAGAAGCTGCTACTGAGGAAGCTCAAACAGAATTTACAGTTGTATTGAAAGAAGCTGGTGCTTCTAAATTGGCTGTGGTGAAAGCTGTAAAAGAATTAACTGGTTTAGGTCTTAAAGAAGCAAAAGATTTAGTGGATTCAGCACCATCTAACATTAAAGAAGGTGTTTCTAAAGATGAAGCTGAAGGTCTTAAAAAATCATTAGAAGAAGCTGGAGCTGTTGTTGAGTTAAAATAATTCAACTCGGTTTTGAGAATAGGTTTAGGTCTTGGATACGCATCCAAAGACCTAAACCATTTTTCGTATAATAAAATTATAGTAAGTTTTATTATACATTAGTTTAAAATGCAAAAGTGTTTTTTAATCAATACGAAGAAAAAAATGAACTATATTTTCCTGGTTTATTTTTAAAGATGTAATGGTTAATATAAGGGAAAGTATATATTAAACAGTGTTTTACACAAAAAATTACTTTTTTTAATCAAAATTTTATCCATAGATGATAACAAATCAGACTGAAAGATTGAATTTTGCCTCTACAAAAAACATACCTCAATATCCAGATTTTCTAGATGTTCAGGTTAAATCGTTTAAAGATTTTTTCCAATTGGAAACTAAATCTGACGAAAGAGGCGACGAAGGTTTATACAACACCTTCATGGAAAACTTTCCAATCACAGATACAAGAAATAATTTTGTATTAGAGTTCCTCGATTATTTTGTAGATCCACCACGTTACACCATTCAAGAATGTATAGAAAGAGGGCTTACCTATAGTGTGCCTTTGAAAGCTAGGTTAAAACTATATTGTACTGATCCAGAGCACGAAGATTTTGAAACAATTGTTCAAGATGTATATCTTGGTACAATTCCTTATATGACTCCTTCGGGTACTTTTGTAATCAACGGCGCCGAGCGTGTTGTTGTTTCTCAATTGCACCGTTCTCCAGGGGTTTTCTTTGGACAATCATTCCACGCCAATGGAACAAAACTCTATTCTGCCAGAGTAATTCCTTTTAAAGGGTCTTGGATAGAATTTTCAACCGATATCAACAGCGTAATGTATGCTTATATCGATAGAAAGAAAAAATTACCTGTAACTACTTTATTCCGTGCCATTGGTTTCGAAAGGGATAAGGATATCCTTGAAATTTTTGACCTTGCTGAGGAAATTAAAGTATCTAAAACAGGACTTAAAAAATATATTGGTAGAAAATTAGCGGCTCGTGTTTTGAACACTTGGCACGAAGATTTCGTAGATGAAGATACTGGCGAAGTAGTTTCTATCGAACGTAATGAAATTATCCTTGATAGAGATACCATTATCGACAAAGATAATGTAGAAGAAATTATTGATTCTAACGTTAAATCTATTTTGTTGCATAAAGAAGATAGTAATGCAGTAGATTATTCTATCATACATAATACGCTTCAGAAAGATCCAACCAATTCTGAAAAAGAAGCCGTTGAGCACATCTACAGACAATTGCGTAACGCAGAACCGCCTGATGAAGAAACTGCTCGTGGTATTATAGATAAATTGTTTTTCTCTGACCAGCGTTACAACTTAGGTGAAGTAGGTCGTTATAGAATTAATAAAAAACTGGGTCTTGATACTCCAATGGAAAAGCAAGTGCTTACCAAAGAAGACATCATTACCATAGTAAAATATTTGATCGAATTAATCAATGCAAAAGAAGATATCGATGATATCGATCACTTGTCAAACCGTCGTGTGAGAACAGTTGGTGAGCAATTGTCTCAACAATTTGGTGTCGGTTTAGCTCGTATGGCAAGAACCATTCGTGAGAGAATGAACGTTAGAGATAACGAGGTATTTACACCAATCGATTTGATTAATGCTAAAACATTATCATCGGTGATCAACTCTTTCTTTGGTACGAATCAGTTATCACAGTTTATGGATCAAACGAATCCATTGGCCGAGATTACGCATAAAAGAAGATTGTCGGCGCTTGGACCAGGTGGACTTTCGAGAGAAAGAGCCGGATTTGAAGTTCGTGACGTTCACTATACACACTACGGACGTTTATGTCCAATTGAAACCCCTGAGGGACCAAACATAGGTTTGATTTCTTCACTTGGTGTTTATGCAAAAGTGAATGGAATGGGATTCATCGAGACACCGTATCGTAAAGTTGCTAAAGGGGTTGTTGATTTAGTTTCAGAGCCAGTTTATTTGAGCGCAGAAGAAGAAGAAGGGATGATGATTTCTCAAGCAAACATTGAAATGGACGCTACCGGAAAAATCACTGCTGACAATGTAATTGCACGTCAAGAAGGTGATTTCCCAGTAATTGATCCATCACAGGTGGATTATGCTGACGTTGCACCAAACCAAATTGCTTCAATTTCAGCTTCATTAATTCCTTTTTTGGAACATGATGATGCGAATAGAGCCTTGATGGGATCCAACATGATGCGTCAAGCCGTACCTTTGTTACGTCCTGAAGCGCCTATTGTAGGAACAGGTTTAGAGCGTCAAGTAGCTTCAGATTCTAGAGTATTGATTAATGCAGAAGGACCTGGAACTGTTGAGTATGTAGATGCAAACATAATCACTATCAAATACGATCGTTCTGAAGAAGAAAGAATGGTAAGTTTTGAACCTGATGAAAAAACATACAATCTAATTAAATTTAGAAAAACCAACCAAAGTACCAGCATCAACTTGAAACCTATCGTAAGGAAAGGCGACAGAGTGGTTTTTGGACAAGTATTATCAGAGGGATATGCTACCCAAAATGGTGAATTAGCTTTAGGTCGTAACCTAAAAGTAGCGTTCATGCCTTGGAAAGGATATAACTTTGAGGATGCGATTGTGATTTCTGAAAAAGTGGTTCGTGACGATATTTTCACCTCTATTCATGTGGATGATTATTCATTGGAAGTGAGAGATACTAAATTAGGTAACGAAGAATTAACTAATGATATTCCAAATGTTTCTGAAGAAGCTACAAAAGATTTAGATGAGAACGGAATGATAAGAATTGGTGCCGAGGTGAAACCTGGTGACATTCTTATCGGAAAAATTACACCAAAAGGAGAATCAGATCCTACTCCAGAAGAGAAATTGCTTCGTGCCATCTTCGGTGATAAAGCAGGTGATGTAAAAGATGCTTCATTGAAAGCCTCTCCATCTTTACACGGTGTGGTTTTAGATAAAAAATTATTTGCAAGAGCAGTAAAAGATAAACGTAAGAGAACTCAAGATAAAGATGCTTTAAGTGCATTGGAAATGGAATTTGAAACTAAATTTGTTGAATTAAAAGACAAATTAATTGAGAAATTGTTCTTGATTGTAAACGGAAAAACCTCTCAAGGTGTAATGAATGATTTGGGTGAAGAAGTTTTACCAAAAGGTAAAAAATATACCCAAAAAATGCTTTATGCTGTTGAAGATTTTGCTCACTTGAGCAAAGGTCAATGGGTTGCTGATGATGTGACCAATACTATGGTGAATGATTTGATTCATAACTATAAAATAAAGTTGAACGATTTACAAGGAGCATTGCGTAGAGAAAAATTTACGATTACTGTTGGGGATGAATTGCCATCAGGAATTTTGAAATTGGCTAAAGTGTATGTTGCTAAAAAACGTAAGCTTAAAGTTGGAGATAAAATGGCGGGACGTCACGGAAACAAAGGTATTGTGGCTCGTATCGTTCGTCACGAAGATATGCCTTTCCTAGAAGATGGTACACCCGTAGACATCGTGTTGAACCCACTTGGAGTGCCTTCACGTATGAACATTGGTCAAATTTATGAAACAGTTTTAGGCTGGGCTGGAATGAACTTGGGTAGAAAATTTGCTACTCCAATTTTTGATGGTGCTTCTTTAGACCAAATCAACGAATTGACTGACGAAGCTGGAATTCCACGTTTTGGACATACCTATCTTTATGATGGAGGAACTGGAGAACGTTTCCACCAAGCAGCAACAGTTGGAGTAATCTATATGTTGAAATTGGGTCACATGGTTGACGATAAAATGCACGCACGTTCTATAGGTCCTTACTCATTGATTACGCAACAACCATTGGGTGGTAAAGCACAATTTGGTGGTCAGCGATTTGGAGAGATGGAGGTTTGGGCATTAGAAGCTTATGGAGCATCTAGTACACTTCGTGAAATTTTAACAGTTAAATCGGATGACGTAATTGGTAGAGCCAAAACTTACGAAGCTATCGTTAAGGGAGAAACTATGCCGGAACCAGGATTACCAGAATCATTCAATGTGTTGATGCATGAATTGAAAGGTCTTGGTTTAGACATTCGTTTAGAAGAATAATATTTTAGTATTCAGTGTTCAGTATTTAGTAATCAGTGATAAACTGAACACTAAATACTGGATACTGAACACTTTTTTAAAACAGTTTTTAGGATTTAGACCCGTAACCCGTTCCGATTTTTTATATTAACCATATAATTAGCACTTCAAATTTTGTTGAAGTTTAGAGAAGTAATCCGAGGAGACAGACAAGTAGTAATGCTACAACTGTACAAAATCAATTTTAATTGCAAATAAATCAATAGTAAAAACTATGATGAACAACAGGAATAATAATAAAGATAAGAATCCAGTAAAAAGATTCAACAAAATTTCGATAGGACTAGCTTCTCCTGAATCTATCTTGAAAGAGTCAAGAGGTGAAGTATTGAAACCAGAAACTATCAATTATAGAACACACAAACCTGAGCGTGATGGACTTTTCTGCGAAAGAATCTTCGGACCAGTAAAAGATTTCGAATGTGCTTGTGGTAAATATAAAAGAATTCGCTACAAAGGAATCATTTGTGACCGTTGTGGTGTTGAAGTTACCGAGAAAAAAGTACGTAGAGACAGAGTAGGACACATCAATCTAGTTGTGCCAATTGCTCACATCTGGTATTTCCGTTCTCTTCCAAACAAAATTGGTTACATTTTAGGTCTTCCATCTAAGAAATTAGATATGATTATCTATTATGAAAGATATGTTGTAATTCAGCCAGGTATTGCAAAAGGACCGGACGGAGAATCCGTACAAAGATTAGACTTCTTGACAGAAGAAGAATATTTGAATATATTAGATACTCTTCCTACTGAAAATCAATATTTAGAAGATTTTGATCCAAATAAATTTGTTGCCAAAATGGGTGCAGAATGTATTATGGACTTATTGGCTCGTATTGATTTAGATGCTTTGTCTTATGAATTGCGTCATAGTGCCAACAACGAAACGTCTAAACAACGTAAAACAGAAGCGTTAAAAAGATTACAAGTTGTTGAATCTTTCCGTGAATCTAACTTGAACCGTGAGAATCGTCCTGAATGGATGATTATGAAAGTGGTTCCAGTTATTCCACCAGAATTACGTCCGCTTGTACCACTTGATGGAGGTCGTTTTGCTACTTCAGATTTGAATGATTTATACCGTCGTGTAATCATCCGTAACAACCGTTTGAAAAGATTAATGGAGATTAAAGCTCCAGAAGTAATCTTGAGAAACGAAAAACGTATGTTGCAGGAATCAGTAGATTCACTTTTTGATAATACTCGTAAAGCTTCAGCTGTAAAAACAGAATCAAACCGTCCATTGAAATCACTTTCGGATTCCCTTAAAGGAAAACAAGGTCGTTTCCGTCAAAACTTATTGGGTAAACGTGTGGATTATTCTGCTCGTTCGGTAATTGTTGTTGGGCCTGAATTGAAATTATTCGAATGCGGTATTCCTAAAGATATGGCAGCTGAACTATACAAACCTTTCGTTATCCGTAAATTGATAGAAAGAGGAATTGTTAAAACAGTAAAATCGGCTAAGAAAATAATAGACAGAAAAGAGCCAGTAGTTTGGGATATTCTTGAAAATGTAATCAAAGGACACCCAGTTATGCTGAATCGTGCTCCTACATTGCACAGATTGGGTATTCAAGCATTCCAACCCAAATTAATTGAAGGAAAAGCAATCCAATTGCACCCTTTAGTTTGTACAGCTTTCAACGCGGATTTTGATGGGGATCAAATGGCAGTTCACTTGCCTTTAGGGCCAGAAGCTATTTTGGAGGCGCAATTATTGATGTTGGCTTCTCACAATATCTTGAATCCTGCCAATGGTGCGCCAATTACAGTGCCTTCTCAAGACATGGTTTTGGGTCTATATTATATGACCAAAGAGCGTTTATCAACCCCAGAGCTTAAGATATTAGGTGAAGGCTTAACTTTTTATTCTGCTGAGGAAGTAAATATTGCTTTGAATGAAGGACGATTAGAATTGAATGCTCGTGTAAAAATTCGTGCAAAAGATTTTAATGAAAACGGAGATTTAGTTTACAAAATTATTCAAACAACTGCAGGACGTATTCTATTTAATGAGGTAGTTCCTCCAGC
>JACCEC011474585.1_pt1 | contig 42837 bp, 43 predicted proteins | sample 7450121 | NCBI WGS metagenome assembly JACCEC01 (sample SAMN15323455, study PRJNA562643) | freshwater metagenome | isolation source: river surface water | place: USA:Blue River Watershed | collected 2017-08-18 | reverse complement strand
AATCCCCATTTCATATAAGCAAGATCTCTTCTTATGCCGAAACCATGCTGGCTTTGACTGAGAAGCACATTTCAAATTGGCAAGTGGGAAGTGAAATCAAACTTGGACCGGAAATGATGTCGCTTACATTCGACATCGTCGCTGAGATTTTATTTGGTACCGATATCTCCGAAGATACCGAACGCGTCCAACGATCCATGCATATCGCAATCGATCGCATTGAGCGGACTATGTTGCCCGGGCTTGATCGAATGGATAGTTGGCCCATCCCCTACTTCCGCAAGTTCCATTCCGCAGCTGATGATCTAAATGAAGTTGCTACAAAGATTATTCGTAATCGCATCGCTCAAGGTATCAAGCGCGATGATTTATTAGGAATCTTGCTAGAGGCGCAAACTCCAGATGGAGAGAGACTTAGCCCTGAAGAGATCTCAGACGAAACTTTAACTCTGATCTTAAGTGGCCATGAAACAACGGCGAATGTACTTACCTGGGTCTTCTCTTACCTAAGTGAGAATCCAAAGTATTGGGAGGGTCTTGTTTCTGAAGCAGAACAAGTACTTGCTCATAGAGGGGCGGAAGACTTTGCGTTAAAGCTATTCTCGGCACCGATAAGTTCGGCGATTTTTAATGAGGTGCTGCGACTATGTCCGCCGGTCTGGGTGGCGCCAAGAAGGGCGCTTGAAGATGTTGAGTTAGGTGGCAGATTCATTCCAAAGGGAGCGCACGTTTTGGTAAGTCAATTTGTCACTCATCGAGATCCCCGCTTCTTCCCAAACCCCGATTCATTTAAACCGGAGCGTTGGAGTAATGACTTCGAAAAGAGCCTTCCCAAAGGGGCTTATTTTCCATTTGGCGCAGGAACAAGAAAGTGCCTCGGCGATCAATTCGCCATCCTGGAGGGTCGGGTCATCATTTTGGAGATTGCGCGACGCTTCCGCCTAGCGCTCAAATCCGGCTTTCCCCAAGCTCAACCGCGCGCCACTTACCGACCGAAAGGCGCAGTTCCAATGGAGATTAGCGCAGCTCGCTCTTGATCTCCGGATTGTGGCGAAGCACAGCGCGCCAGATATCAGATGGTTCCATTCCCATCGCTAAAGCTTGATCAATGGTCTGGCCGCCCAATTCGGCAAGCACAATATCTTTTGAATAAGAAGGAGCCCAATCAGCTCCAAAGTGTTCGTTGAGGCGGCGGCGAAGTTCAGTTATCCGCATCTAAGAAGAAATTAGAGAATAGAAGCGATGCGATTTGCTTGTTCGCGAGAATGTTCATCCGAGAGCGGCGCAGTAACTTGTCCCATCAGCCAGCGAAGAACTAATCCAACTCCAACTACATCAGTTGCGAAAATCTTTGCGAGTTGTGCGTAGACCTCAACCCAGACTTTATGATCACGAGCGGTAAGGGCTGCGGCAATCAAATCACCATCACGTTCAATTGCTTTTCTAAGTCCATCATGTTCTGAAATCTCACGAGAGATTGTGTAGAGCGCTTCGCCCCGCGATTGGGCAACCAGGGCAAGAGTTGCGACCCGTTCAATCTCGGTTTCAACGAGCGCTACAAATACTTCATGCTTATCTCTGAAGTGGTTATAAAGCGAGGCGCGAGAAACTTGTGCGCGATCGGCAATATCAATCATATTTGTGGCGCTAATTCCACTTTCGCCAAGGAGTGCTTTGGCTGCGCTCATGATTGCGCCACGAGTGCGGCGATGGACTGTGGATTGGTGCTGGTAACTAGAACGCGCGCTGGACTCGGCCACAGCGGAACCTTACGCGGCGTTCGTGTCGACGACCGTAAGTACCGGGGTTTCGTGAAGCTTTATTTGAGTCGCTACTTCAACGAGTACTGAGGAGAGGGTTAGATTTAACGCTAAACAAATTGAATTCAAGAGCTCGGATGACGCCTCTTTCTGGCCTCGCTCAACCTCGGATAGATAACCAAGTGAGACGCGAGCATCACGGGCAACTTCTCTAAGGGTTCGACCCTGGGAGGTTCGGGCAGCGCGTAGCGCGCCACCGATATGAGTGCGCATCAACTCCATCAGGCAAGGATACGCGCGAAGGCTGAAAGTGCGCTCGCTACCGCGCCGGACCGGACCTCACTTCGACCCCCCGAGAGCGCGAGATGCTCCACTTCGCGCACTTGGGCGCCAACTATCGCGATCCAAAGGTTTCCGGCGGCCACTCCATGAGATTCACCGGGGCCGGCAACGCCGGTTGTTGCGATCGCCCAATCGCTTCCAAATCTTCGCTTAGCTCCATCGGCCATCGCCAGAGCAGTTTCTTTGGAATACACGCCTGCGCTATCTATAACATCTTGGGGAACATCCAAGTCGTGAAGTTTGCTCGCAGCCGAATATGCAATCACTCCCCCAAGAAATACATGGGAAGCTCCTTCAATATCTGTGAGCGCCTTAGAGAGCGAGCCTCCAGTGAGCGACTCTGCAACAGAAACCGTTTCGCCACGCTGCCGTAGAAGTTCAATCACTCTATCGGTGTAATTCATATCTCTAGGCTCTCTTCAGCGCGCTGCGGAAATATTCATATCCCGTCCATAAAGTCAGTATGACCGCTACCCCTAACAAGATATCGCGGGGAAGATAGAGATACTCAGGAAGTGGCAAGATATAAAAACCGACCGAGAAATTCTGAAGCAGCGACTTAATCTTTCCACCACGATTGGCTGAGATTACTTCTCGCTTGATTACAGCAAATCGCAGCAACGTCACTCCAATCTCACGCATGAGAATTAAAGCGGTTATCCACCAGGGCATCTTTCCGAGAATCGAGAGGCCGATTAATGCGGTAGCGATAAAGGCTTTATCTGCGATCGGATCAAGAATTATTCCGAAATTAGAAATTTGATTTCGCTTACGGGCGATCCGGCCATCAAGTACATCGGTCATTCCGACTATGAAAAACATCGTCCAAGCTATGACCTGCCAAGTTGGATCTTTTCCCTCTTCTTGAAATAACGCCCAAGCGCAAAATGGCAGAGCCAGGATTCTAAAAACTGTGAGCGCGTTAGGTAGGTTCATAGTGGTTGCGCTACCAAATCTGCTCCAGCCACATCGCTCACGATGGCATTCACATATTCACCAACTCGAAACTTCGTGCGCGGAGAATCTAAGAAAGTCGTGGAATCGACCTCAGGTCCTTGGTGTTCAGCGCGCCCCTCCCCGGTCTCGCTATCTTCGACTAGAACTCGAACCCGCTCGCCAATTCGCTCTTGGGCACGCTCATAACTCAACTCTTCAGCGATTCTTCGGAGTGATTCGGTTCGCTCTGTAATAACCGATTCATCCAACTTGCCTTCAAGAGTTGCGGCTTCGGTCTTATCTTCATCGGAATAAGGAAAGATTCCAATCGCATCTAGTCGCGCCTCGCTTAAGAAATCAACTAAATCTTGATATTCACTTTCGCTCTCGCCTGGGAATCCAACAATGAAGTTGGATCTAATACCTGATTCTGGATTTAGGGCACGGATTTGAGTGAGTAGGTGGAGAAACTTCTCACCATCTCCGAATCTTCGCATTCTCCGCAATAAGGTAGCTGATGCATGTTGGAATGAGATATCAAAGTAAGGAACGACCTTTGGAGTGGAAACCATCGCCTGCAAGAGCGTTGGACGAATCTCGGCTGGCTGAAGGTAGGAGAGGCGAATTCGCTCGATCCCATCGATTTCAGCTAGTTCGGGAAGCAATCTTTCGAGAACCTTTAAGTCGCCTAAATCTTTTCCATATGAAGTTGTGTTCTCGCTAACTAGAAATATCTCAGAGACTCCATTATCAGCGAGCCACCTCGCTTCATCGAGAATCTCAGTCGGCCGCCTCGAGATAAAAGCCCCCCGAAATTGTGGGATGGCACAGAAAGTGCAGCGGCGATCACAACCGGAAGCAATCTTTAGTGGAGCAAGTGGTGCACTTCCGAGGCGCTTGCGAGAAAAAGTGCTGCCTTGGCCCATCGAACTCTTTACCTCTCGCTCCTGCTGTCGCGAAACAGGTGAGATTGGAATTAACGAGCGGCGGTCTTTGGGCTTATGAGTCTGGATTTTCTGGCCATCTAAAATCTTTCGAAGTCGACTAGAAATATCGGTGTAGTCATCAAAGCCCAGGATTGCATCAGCTTCGGGAAGCGCTTCAGCCAGCTCATTTCCATAGCGCTCCGCCATGCAACCAACGGCAACTACCGCACGTAAGGTGCCATCGCTCTTAAGTGAATGGGCCTCAAGGAGAGCATCTACTGAGTCTTTTTTGGCCGACTCTATAAAGCCACAGGTATTTACGACTGCAATATCAGCGCTTGCTACATCACTTACGAGTTGCCAACCATCCGCCGCGAGGCGACCAGCCAACTCTTCTGAATCAACTTCGTTTCGCGCGCAACCTAACGTAACTAACGCAACGGTTTTAAGGCTTTCGCGAGTGGCTGACACTCGCAGATTCTATCCAGCGTGGTTGATTAACCCTGGTTAGCCAGCGCTTGAGGGCCGAACTCTAGGCGTAGAACTTCGCCAACTTTCCCAGGAACGCCCAAATCTTCACCATTTACTATTAATTGGATTGCGCCAGCATTGCCGATCACGAGATAAAGCAATTGATCATCTTTGAAAGTTAATTCTTCGCCCTGGCGGATCCGTCCGCTGTATTGGGTCGCTCCCGAACTATCGCTAATGGCAACCCAAGAAAGTCCGTTTACTCCACGGAGAGTTACTTCCACGCCATCAATCTTCTTAGCGACTGGTCCATTTTCTTCAATTTGAGATTGTGGCGTAGCAATATTCTCCTCGCCACCGCCACTAGTAATTAGCGCGCCACCAAAAACTAGTAGAGCTACGAAGCCAGCAGCAACACCAGTTAAGCCCTTCCAGGAAATCGGCTTTCTTACCTTCCTAGCGGTAGTTGCATTCGTGTCATTTAAGAGTTCACGAATTGATTTGTTAAGCGGAATTGTCTGTGATTCGAATTGGGAGAGAATCGTCTCGGCATCTACGCCACAAACGCGCGCAATATTTCTGATGTGACCACGAGCATAAGCAGGACCACCGCAAGTATTGAAATTATCTCGCTCTAAATCTTCGATAACGCTCTCTGGGATGCGGGTACGTTTTGAAAGTTCGCTAGTAGACAGACTTGCTGTCTTGCGAACTTCTCTTAGCGATGTACCGACTGACATCTAAACCTCACAGATTGGGAAAGCGAATTTTACGCCCACTTACAAGCCGTGGACAACCCCGAGTTAAGCGCTACGAGGCAACTAACCCTCTTTTCTCACCCCTGAAGAACGTCGAGCACCGATGCAAGATCCTCAGGTTTAACAAGAACTGTTCTCGCCTTAGAGCCTTCAGATGGCCCAACGATTCCACGGCTCTCCATCAAATCCATGAGACGTCCAGCTTTCGCAAATCCAATCCTGAGTTTTCGCTGGAGCATTGATGTGGAACCAAATTGAGTGGAGACGACTAACTCAACAGCCTGGATAAGTAGATCTAAATCATCGCCAATCTCATCATCTATCGATCTCGTAGCTGCAACAGGTTTGAGGATATCTTCGCGGTAGACCGGCTTTAATTGTGACTTTACGTGAGTTACAACTGATTCGATCTCTCGCTCGGAGACATATGCGCCTTGAATGCGAATTGGTTTACTTGCGCCCATCGGAAGGAATAATCCATCGCCTTGACCAACTAGCTTCTCAGCTCCTGGTGAATCCAAAATAACTCTTGAATCTGCGAGCGACGAAGTTGCAAAAGATAATCGTGATGGAACATTGGCCTTAATTAACCCAGTAACGATATCTACGCTCGGACGTTGGGTTGCGATGACGAGGTGAATTCCGGCAGCTCGCGCAAGTTGGGTAATCCTTACAATGCTATCTTCAACTTCACGTGCTGCCACCATCATTAAGTCAGCTAGCTCATCTACAACAATCAATAGATATGGATATGGCTCAAGTGGTAGTTCTGCATCGGGAGCGGCAGTTAGTTTTCCGGAACGAACCGCTTTATTGAAATCATCAACATGTCTGAAGCCATAAGTAGAAAGATCGTCGTACCTCATCTCCATCTCACGTACTACCCAAGCAAGGGCCTCAGCTGCTTTCTTCGGATTTGTGATGATAGGCGCGATGAGATGTGGAATTCCATCGTAAGCGTTTAACTCAACTCGCTTTGGATCGATGAGAACTAATCGCACATCATTCGGAGTCGCGCGCATCAGAATCGATGTCACAAGTGAGTTGATCATCGATGATTTTCCAGCCCCAGTCGCACCCGCAACCAATAAGTGCGGCATCTTGGCTAGATTTGCACAGATAAAGTTGCCTTCAACATCTTTTCCAAGGGCAATAACCATCGGGTGATGATCATTTCCAGCAACGCTTGAGCGGAGCACATCACCTAGTGAAACAATCTCTCGATCAGTATTTGGAATCTCGATACCAACAGCTGACTTACCAGGAATCGGTGAAAGGATTCGCACATCGCTACTGGCAACGGCATAGGCGATGTTCTTTGAAAGCGCGGTAATGGCTTCGACTTTCACACCAGAACCGAGCTCAACCTCGTATCTCGTTACGGTCGGGCCCCTCATAAAGCCCGTTACTTCGCAATCAATATCGAACTCTTTAAATAGTTCTGTGAGAGCTTGAACTACGGATTCATTTGCCTTGCTCTTGCCTTTAGATGGCGGACTCGATCGGAGCAATTCCATTGATGGGAGCGCATAATTGTCGGTAGAGGTTAAAACTAGCTGGACTGGGCGCTGTGGTTTGGCGGGCTTTAACTCTTCTTTTGGCTTCGGAATTTCTACCGTGAATTCTTCATCAAAACTCTCTTCATCAATCTCTTCATCATCTGGCTTGGCAAATTCTTGGACTAGCGGAGTTTCGAAAGGTGGCGTCTCGGAGATCTCAAACTCCTCAATTCTTCGCTCTCTACGCTCTTCGATTGCGCCACTTACTTTCTCCTTTGCGCCACCAAATAAACGCGTTATAAATGAGAGGACTGTTGAGAAGGGAGTCGCAGTAATAACCAAAATACTGAAGAGAAAAACCAAGATAAGAATTGGGATTGCCAGAACATCAGTTACTAGTGCAACTAGTGGCGTTGAAGTCCCGTATCCAATCCAGCCGCCTCCCTCACGCATCGCAGTAGCGCCAGTGTTGATAGAAGTCGGATTAATAATGTGAACGAGCCCAGTTGAGCTAAGTACCAGTAATAAAGAGCCGATTATCAGCCGTCCGGTAGCCGCCTTATCTTGGGGAGCTCGGAAAACGCGAAATGCAAAGTATCCGAACAGGACCGGGGTGAAAATGGCTAGTCGACCAAAACCTCCATAAAAGAATGAGTATGCAACGTCACCGAACCAATTATCTAAACGCCACCAAGAAGTTGCAGCAGAAATGAGAGCGACAATTAAAAGAAGTAGACCAATTCCATCGCGTTGATGCTCGGGATCAAGATCGCGAGCCCCTTTGGTGATCATCCGAATAGTTGCGCCGAGCGCTTTCGCTATGCCCCTCCAGATAGTGGATAGTGCGCGCGAAAAGCCTCCAAGAACTCCGCTTGATTTCTTTCCACTCTTGCGCGCCATAACGAAAAAGCGTATGGCAATTGAAAAAACTAAAGAGTGAGGCGCGCCGTCATACTTCGATAACGACCGGCACAATCATCGGGCGACGGCGATGCTCGCCACCTACCCAACTTCCAACGGTTCTACGAACTACTTGTGATAATTGATGAGTTCCATTTATTCCACTCTTCACGGCGCCTGATAAAGCTTGCTCAATGCGACCTTTCACTTCATCAAAAAGTTCTAGATCTTCGGCAAAACCTCGTGCATGAATATCAGGTCCAGCAACAATCTTTCCGGTCTGTGAATCAATAACAACAATTACAGAAATAAAACCTTCCTCACCAAGTATGCGCCGATCTTTGAGAGAGTCTTCGGTGATATCCCCAATGCTCTGGCCATCTACATATACCAAGCCACATGGAACTGCACCAACAATTTCAGCCTTTGAATTGGCAAGGTCTACAACTACCCCATTTTCTGCAATCACAACGTTTTCTCTGCGAACACCGGTAGAGATTGCCAAATCTGAATTTGCCTTCATGTGGCGCCACTCGCCATGAACTGGCATCACGTTCTTAGGTTTTACTATGTTGTAGCAGTAAAGCAATTCACCGGCAGCGGCATGGCCTGAGACATGAACTAGCGCATTTCCTTTATGCACTACGCGGGCTCCAAAACGAGTTAGTTCATTTATCACCCGGTAAACAGAATTCTCATTCCCAGGAATAAGAGAGGAAGCGAAAATTACGGTATCCCCTGGGCCAACCTTTATTCGATGATCACCATTTGCCATGCGTGACAAGGCTGCGAGTGGTTCACCTTGCGATCCAGTTGAAATCAAAACGACATCATCGCCGTATTCATCGACCTCATCTTCGCTAATCAGAGTGTTTGGTGGGATATGTAGAAAACCAAGTTCGGATGCGAGCGACATATTTCTGACCATACTTCTGCCGACAAAAGCGACTTTTTTGCTATGGGTATATGCAAGATCTATAACCTGTTGTACGCGATGAACATGAGATGCAAAAGAGGCGACAATTACTCTTCGTTTAGCGCTGGCAATAACTCGATCTAATACCGGCATGATTTCTCGTTCCGAAGTCGTGTACCCCGGTATATCCGCATTAGTTGAATCGACCATAAAGAGATCAACTCCTTCACGGCCCAACTCAGCAAATCTCGCTAGATCTGTGACTCGTCCATCTAGCGGGAGTTGATCCATCTTGAAATCACCCGTATGCAGGACTGTTCCTGCCGGAGTTCGTATCGCTACCGCTAGCGCATCGGGAATTGAGTGATTGACTGCTATGAACTCAAGTTCAAATTCACCGACTTTGCGCCGTTGGCCCTCACGAACTTCAATTGTGATTGGCGAAATTCGATGTTCGCGGAGCTTTCCTTTTAAGAATGCAAGAGTTAGTTGAGATCCAATAACAGGAATATCTTCGCGCTCCCGAAGAAGATAGCCAAGCGCGCTTATGTGATCTTCATGTCCGTGGGTCAGGAATACAGCCTTTACATCGCGGAGGCGTTCGCGGATATATGAGAAATCCGGCAAGATCAGATCTACACCAGGTTGATTCTCTTCTGGAAAGAGGACGCCACAATCAACTACCAATAACTCGCCTTCATATTCAAAGACAGTCATGTTTCTGCCGACTTCAGCTAATCCACCTAGGGCAACGATTCGTAGCGTTTTAGGGGAAAGCTTTGGGGGCAACCCGAGATCGGGATGCGGATGATTCATTAGTTGAGTTTCACTCCACCTTGTTTCAAATCTTCACGGAGTTGTGAGATCTGTGCTTGCGTTGCATCTACTAGCGGCAATCTAACTTTTCCACCTGGCAATCCCATTAACTTAAGCGCAGCTTTTGTGAGGATTGCGCCTTGTGTTCGGAAAGTTCCCGTGTAAACCGGGAGAAGTTCTTGGTGAATGGCAAGCGCACGGGCAGAGTTTCCACTAAACCAAGCATCAAGCATCTCGCGCAGTCTTGCGCCAACGGTGTGGCCGCACACTGAAACAAATCCCACCGCACCTACCGATAGCAAGGGCAGGTTCAATATGTCATCGCCTGAATAAACTGGAATTCCGGAGCGCTTAATCACCCAAGACGTTGATGCCACATCGCCCTTAGCATCCTTTAGCGCAACGATATTTTTATGTTCCGCCAAGCGACAGATCGTGTCCGGCTCAATTGGCACTCCAGTTCTTCCCGGAATGTCATACATCATCACCGGTATATCGGTGGCATCAGCCATCGCCCGGAAGTGGGCTTCGATTCCAGCTTGGGGAGGTTTGTTGTAATAAGGAGTTACAACAAGTAACCCATCTGCGCCGGCTTTCGCGGCCATTTCTGCTTGTTCAATCGAATGAGAAGTCTCGTTATTTCCGGCTCCCGCAACTACTTTCACTTTTCCACCAGTAGCTCGTTTAACAACTTTTATAATCTCTAATTTCTCTTCATCGCTTGTGGTTGGGGCTTCACCGGTTGTTCCATTTACGACAATTCCGTCATGGCCGGTGCTCTGTAGATGAGCAGCCAACTTCTCAACGCCTGACCAATCGATAGTTAAGTCATCATTAAATGGCGTTACCATCGCCGTGAGTAGGCGACCAAAGGGTGTCGGAAGCGACATGGCCTAAGGCTACTACGGTGCTACGCGCCCAGACTTCTCAAATGCGGCGTAGGTAATGGGCATAAGGCGAGCGAAATGCGCCTCCATCTTCTCAGCGACCATCTCAATTTCGCGTTGCGGATAACTTGGGAAGTGTGACCCTTCGCGACTTGTCCGTAGCGAGAGGAAATTCATCAAAGCGCGCGCATTCATAGTTACATACATCGAGGAATAAAGAGCGACTGGAAGGACTGCGCGTGCTACTTCCCTAGCAACACCGGCATCTAACATCTTCTTGTAATTCTGGTAGGCAAGTACGTAAGTGTCCTTCATCGCCTCAACGGTAACTTTAAATTGTTCATCAGTTCCGTCAACAAATACGTAATGGCCAGTCTTTCCAGTTTGGACCAATTTACGATCTTTGTTTGGGATATAGAAGACTGGTTTCAATTCTCGGTAACGTCCGCTCTCTTCGTTATATGAAGCGATGCGGTGTCGCATGAACTCCCTGAATACGAATATCGGGGCGCTGATGAAAAATGTCATTGACGTGTGCTCAAAAGGGGAACCGTGGCGCTCTCTGGCAAGATAATTTATTAACCCGGCAGACCTACTCGGATCCTCGTTTATCTCTTCAAGTGATTGCTCGCCAGCAGTTGAAACTCGCGCTGCCCAGATTACGTCAGCATCATTTGCGCTCGACTTTACTAGTTCGACAGTTACATCATCTCTAAAGACGATTTCTGGGTGGTTCTGGCTCTCGCTCACGAGCGCGACCCTATCTGCGCCCCGGTATTGGGCCGGCGATTGATGGGGCAAAATAGATGCGTGTCATTTGAGCGCCGCACCGTGTTACGCGACTCACTAAGCGTGGCTATTCCAGTCGGAAGCTATGGCGCTGCATTTGGCGCGGCTGCCGTCGCGGGTGGATTCTCGGTTTTGCAAGCCTGCGCGCTCTCACTTCTTCTCTTTTCCGGAGCTTCACAATTTGCAGTCGTTGGTGTTATGGCTGGTGGTGGAAGCGCGATAAGCGCTATCACAACTGGCGCGCTCCTTGGGATTCGAAATGGACTCTATGGAATGCGCATGGCGCCAATCTTGAATTTATCTGGAATTAGAAAACTCATTGGCGCCCAGATTACGATCGATGAGTCAACTGGTGTTGCAATCTCCCAAGAGAGCCGCGGCGAAGGTGCGATGCGCTATGGGTTCTTCGCTACTGGAGTTGGAGTTTTCCTATTCTGGAATCTATTCACTTTGATTGGAGCTCTAGGAGCAAATTCAATTGGAGATCCCTCAAGCTGGGGGCTTGATGCCGCAGTTCCAGCTGCATTTTTAGGATTGGTATGGCCAAGACTTGTTGATAAAAAGGCTCGCATGGCCGCTCTACTCTCTCTCACTCTTGCTCTGGCCCTTACTCCTATTCTCGGTGCCGGTCTGCCGATTATTGCAACCGTTTTGATTGCGCTTGTATTGGGATGGAAGGCGTCATGACCGAACTTTGGATTGCAACTCTGGGCGCGAGCGCAATTTGTTTTCTACTCAAATTCCTAGGGTATTCCCTACCCGAATCAACTCTAAACAATCCGCGAATTCAGCGAATCAATAACTTCGTGCCGATTGTTCTACTTAGCGCCTTAGTTTCAGTTCAAACACTCACAATTGAGTCAAAGATTATTGTCGATCAACGACTTGCTGGAGTCCTAGTTGCTGCAATTGCTCTCAAAATGCGAGTCTCCTTTCCATTGATGATGATTTCTGCTGCACTTACATCTGCGCTCGTCTACAACTTCATCTAGGCCGACAATAAGATCGACAATAAGATTAGGTAGTGAGCATTTCAGGCCTTTCTACTGAAGAGGCCCGGACTCGACTACTAACTGATGGCCCAAACTCACTTCCGACCGAGAAGGAACAATCTTTTCTTGGTTTAGTCCTCTCTGTTTTAAGAGAGCCGATGTTGCTACTACTCCTCGCTGCCGGAGTGATTAGTTTTCTGCTAGTCGAACTTGTTGATGCACTGCTGCTAATGACAACCGTTGTGATCGTGCTAGGCATTTCAATCTTTCAGGAGCGAAGAACTGAGAGAGCTCTGCACGCGCTACATGAATTAACCGCTCCGCTCGCGCTCGTTATTCGCGATGGAAAGGAAGAGCGGATTTCAAGTAATCAGGTAGTAAGAGGCGATCTATTGATTCTTTTAGAAGGGGATCGCATCACGGCTGACGCTCACATTACCAAGTCAGCATCAATTGAAGTTGATGAGTCCCTTCTAACTGGTGAATCAATACCCGTAGTCAAGTCTGCTGGAGACTTGATTTATACCGGTTCGCTAATAGTTAGAGGTCATGGACAAGCAGAAGTAATTGCAGTCGGCATGGCTACTGAATTAGGAAAGATCGGGAAATCAATTCAAGAGATTCCTCAATCTAAGACGCTTCTCCAGCAGAACATCGATGGATTAGTCCGAGTTATCGGACTCATTTCGCTTGTGGCGGTAGTTGCCGTTTTCTATATCTATGGTTCAACTAGAAATGATTGGCTAGAAGGTGCACTTGCTGGAATATCTGCGGCAATGGCTTTAATTCCGGAGGAATTCCCCGTCATCATCACCCTCTTTATGGCTCTCGGTGCATGGCGCATGGCAAAAGTGAGAGTCATAGCCCGACGTCCCGCTGTTATTGAAGCTCTCGGATCGGTGACGGTGTTATGCGTAGATAAGACTGGAACCCTTACCCGAAATGAGATGGAGGTGGCGGAAGTTCAAATAGCGGATGAGTCTCTAACCATAACTGAAGGGGAAATCCCAGAAAAATTTCATAACTTAGTGAGAGTGGCTGCGCTAGCTGCTCCAATCAGGCCTTTTGATCCAATGGATAAGGCCTTCCGAAAACTCTCGTCAAGACTCGTGGAAAATTCAAACCTATCTTCGCTAAAGGAAATTCCATTAACACGCGAGCGCCTGGCATATCTGCATCTCTGGAAATGCAATAGCGAGGTTCTAGTTGCTGCAAAGGGCGCCCCGGAGCACATTGCCGAAATGTGCCACTTATCCCCCAATCAATTAGCTGGATTGAGCGCAAAAGTTCATAGCGCGGCAGAACATGGTTTTAGGGTAATTGCAATTGCTCAATCTCGATTTCCAGTTGATCGTATGGATGAATTTAATCTCGAGTTGCATGAGTTTGAGTATCTCGGCCTCGCACTACTGCATGATCCAGTTCGTCCGGGTGTGCCTGAAGCCGTGCAGGAGTGTAGAGATGCCGGAATACGTACAGTCATGATTACCGGGGACCATCCAACAACGGCGCTAGCTATTGCACGCGAGATTGGAATTGATGGTGCAACGAAATGCGTAACAGGTAGAGATTTGGAGGCTTCAAGTGAAATTGAACTCCAAGAAGTAGTTAAGAGTTCAAATGTCTTTGCGCGCGTTAGTCCGGAGCACAAATTAAGGCTGGTGCGTGCATTTAAGGGCGCTGGCGCAATCGTTGCAATGACCGGTGATGGGGTTAATGATGCGCCAGCCCTGCGCGCCGCTGATGTTGGAATCGCTATGGGAGCAAGAGGCACGGATGTTGCTCGAGAGGCAGCATCTCTTGTGATTACCGACGATAACTACACCTCAATCATCGCCGGCATTCGTCGAGGTCGCGCAATATTTGCAAATATTCAAAAAGCAATGTCCTATGTGATTGCCGTTCATGTTCCAATCTTTGGAATGGCGCTAGTCCCTTTGATGCAGGAAAACTGGCCACTAATACTTCTTCCCGCATTAGTAGCTTTCCATGAGGTGATAATCGATCCAGCATGTTCTGTGGTCTTTGAAGTGGAGGAACCTGATCCTGAGATCATGAAGAGGTCGCCCCGACCCAGTAAGAAAACGATGTTTGGCTCCTCGGAAATTCTCTTTGCTTTTCTACAAGGACTATTTGTGCTCGCGGGTGTATTTGCCGTTTTCTGGTATTCATTGAGTCAAGGAAGTGCCGATGAAGTTACGCGATCACTTACTTTCGGCACACTTTTGATTGCAAACGTTTTCCTAATCCTCGCGAATCGCTCTCGAACTTTAACAATTCTAGGAACAATCCGGCAGCGCAAGAATCAGGCTGTTCCCTGGATTACAGGAGGAGCTTTCACACTGCTCCTAGCTCTGCTAAATATTCCTTTCCTCAGTTCGGCATTCGACTTGAGTTCTATCTCTTTAGCTTCATACGTAGCAATTTTCTTCGTTGGTTACCTCACAGTTTCCTGGACAGATCTACTCAAAATAATCAATAGATTCAAGGCCAGTCTTTAGTCGAACATTGTCTTATTTCACTTCTCTAACTTCTCTAGCCTTTGCCAAAATCGCAAGAGATAACTTAAAGAGATGAGGAAGAATGAGATTCACTAGAAAGATTGCCGTCCTGGCAATAGCCACAATCACGATAAGTGGAATCCAGGCAGCCCAAGCGAGGCCAAAAGCTAAAGCAAACGAATTAGTCAGTTATTCAGTTATTCACGCAATTCCACTTAGTTATGGTGCAGATGTGGTGGATGTGTATGCGAATAACATTTTGGTTGTCGATAACGCTACACCGGGGAGCATAAAGAATCTGACTATCTCCCGAGGGAACGCCACTATTAGTTTCTATGCCAACGGGATAGTTCCTGGTCCAACAACAACCCCGCTCTTAAGTTCAACTCCAACGTATCTATCGAATGGTGGCAACTTCTCGTTCGTAGCTCACTTGAGTGCTGATGAAAAGCCCAAATTAAGCCAATTTAAGAATATGGTTACTGAAGCTGGCTCAAAGCGATCCTGGCTAACAATTAGACATGTGGCCGCTGCGACGGCGCTGCAATTTCGAACAAATGGAAATCCGGTATTCGTTCCTTTAGCAAATAGCATTGAACGTAAACGCTCTCTGGCTTTCGGTAGCTACACGATAGATGCTCTTTATAGCGATACGAGCACAGTTGCCATTAACCCCTATTCCTTGAGCCTTCAAAAGGGTACCAATGTGGTGCTTTACGTATGGGGTGCAAAATCGAAGGGCAACCTTGCAGTACTTAAGCAGGATATAGGAGCAAGGGACTAACCTCAGGTAAATCTCCGATCCATAGTTCGATTGTGCCAGGATGCAAGTGTTCGATAGTTCTTCTCGAACCAGCTCCTGGCACTCAACTTAATTTCAGATTCACTCATCGCACTTAGATTCAAAGTTAAGTAATCAATTACCTTCGCGTAAAGATCCGGATGTTTCCTGTGAAGGTACTCGAGCAATAACGCTCCATAAGAAGATTTGCCTTTACCGTGACCGATAATCAAAATTCCCTCGAAGCCCCTTAAGCCATCGGCAATCTCCTCGAAATACTCGGGAAATCGGTGTGCAGTGTCATGTCCATGTTGGAATTGACCCGTTCTCTTATGGCGATGGTCAACCTCTATCGGCGGAAGAATCCGTACCGGTAGATCCTCAACACTAATGCCGCCCTTCCAAAGCAAGGCTTGATCACGAAGAACGGCTACTACTACAAACCGCACTGGGCTAACTGTTGTAGGTAACATTTATCCTCTCCAATCCCTGCTCCAATAATCTGAGCGCTTGCTCATCGGAGAGTTGCGGAAAACTCTCGTAAAAGTCGCCAATTGCCTCCATTTGAACAGGAGTTTGAAGCGCAAAAATGTGATCTACGTACCGGTGGAGGCGTTCCACTGACCTAAGTGAAGCGATCGGTACTGCAATTGAGATAGACCGGGGGCGAGCTGCCTTTAAGGCTCTTATCGCGACTTCAATCGTTGCACCTGTGGCTATTCCATCATCAACAAGTAAGACATTCTTTTCCTTGACTTCCAATCTCTCTCCGGCAGCGTTGAGTAACTTCTCGCGCCGAAGTAGCTCTTCAAATTCTTTCTCCTTGATTTTCGCTAGTTCATCTTCTGGGACATGCAACGACTTGATCAAATGTTCATTTAGGTAGATGAATCCACCAGATGACAGCGCTCCGATAGCTAATTCGGGTTGTCCTGGGGCACCAAGTTTTCTGACAACAAGTACTTGCATGGGCGCTTTGAGCTTCTTTGCAATTGGCAGGGCCACCGCTAGACCACCTCGTGGAATCGCCACAACGACCGTATCTTTGCTATCAAATCGATCCTTGAGGTGGTTGGCAAGTAGTTCGCCAGCCTCATTGCGGTCCTTAAATCTATGAATCATCTAATTGGAAGAGGGGCGGCAAGATCACTCCCGCCGCCCTTCTTGGCATCTCTTTTCACCGAAGAACTACAGAGTGATAGATGATCTTGGTGCCATCAATGAGAACTCGAAGACGATCACGCTTTCGCAACGGTTCATTCAGTTCGTGTGACGCATTTCCGAATTCATCTAACTTGAGTTTAGCAAGATTCAAAAAGGTGTTTCCTCCGCGTACATACTTATGTAATTGGAGCTGCACTAATTGATTTCCGAAGGTGCTCTTGAGGTCAACAAGCACAAATGGTTTTGAAGCGAATTCTCCATAGAGGAGTCGGTTCCGTTCTGCTGGTTTGCGAGTAGAGATGACTGCTCGCTTCTTCACTCCTTGCGAAGAAATCAGATCTAGATTTAAATTTGTGAATCGACTCAATTTCTTGCTTAATACTTGAATCGAGTCATCTGTGAATCTAAAGATTCCCGCATCGATGTCCAAACTCAAACGCGGTTCAGATAAGTTAGTCAACTCTAGAATGGATCCATTTAGTTCTTGCAGTCTTGGAGTACCGGTAGACGTCCAAGTGCGTAATTCCAGCGCCTCTAGAAGGCTTTCAATTAGTTGGCCGGTGGTTTGGGATTGCAGAAGTATCGAAAGATCAAGATCGCCATCTAGATAATTGGATAAATCTAACGGGTAAGAAATAGTGAGGGTGGCTCGTTCGTTTGTTGCGCCTGCAGGGATAAAGATTGTCGCTAGATCAAGACGACTACCGCCTGGCAATTCAAAGGTAACCACAAGATCTGAACTTGGATCATAGGAAAGAATGAATGGCAGTTTCTGGAAGTTGGATCCAAAGTTAGGTTCTGCTTCAACGGTTGTTCCAGCTCCGCCTGAAGTACCTATTCCATCCGTGCCACTAGTTCCGCCTGTTCCCCCGGATCCTGCAGCCTCACTCGATCCGCCTGATCCACTTGCTCCTCCAGGCCCGCCATCGTTACCAGAAGTCTGCGTTGGTGTTGGCGTAGGAGTTGGTTCAACAGTAGGAGAAGGAGTTGGCGTAGGTGTTGGAGATGGAGTTGGTTCAACAGTAGGAGAAGGAGTTGGCGTAGGAGTTGGCGTAGGAGTTGGAGTTGGTTCAATTACCCCAGTAACGTTATAGAGAAGTGTCTTATCAATTTTTGGACCCGAGTCTGGGTTTGCGATCAGAGTTACAGTTCCGACAGTTGTTGGGGTTATCGTAAATGTGGCGTCCGTTGTGTTCCTAGTGAAGGCAAAGACTCGTCTTTCGTTCAGGCCGCCGCCACTGATGTCAACGTGAAAATTCCCGTTGAAGCTCTTATCGACAGTGATCGTGAAAACCGCTGACTCAGTATTTACTGGACCTTGAGACGGTCCCGTAAAGACAGCATCTGCCGCTTTGCTCGGCAAGAGATTTACTGAGCTCATTAGAACAAGCGCTATTGCTATAGAAACTACTCGCAACAAACCCTTGATCATTCCTCTTCCTCTCTAGCCGGAGGAGGAAGGTTTCAGTAGTGAGAGATAAATTGTTTACAGAAGATAGGTTTTTAGAGCGCAACAACCTCGCAGATGTCTGATAGGTCAATGTCCGGCTAAAGACCAATTAAGACAGTAATTAAAACTGATTAAAGGCTAACCTCTCTATTGCGTGAAGAAATCGAAAGGACTTGAAGAATTGTTCTACAAAGAACTGGCTGGAATCGCAAACCAGATCAATCAATTACAACCTGATATTGATGGGTTGCTCAAGTTGTTTTGTCTCCGCAAGATCGCAGATCGTAAGTTTCTCGCCGCTTTTTACCTTCAGATTGAGAAAGATGGGCGTCTTTATCTAAGGAGTTACTACGGGGCTGTTCCCCAAGAGGTTGGTTTGAATAGTGAGCCGCTATCGATATTTGACTCTCACCCAGCCTCTGAGGCAGTCATTCGAGGCTCACTTACCTGGTCAAATGGCAAGAAGTCAGATACTTCAGGTCGAAAACAAATGACTCCAAATCTGATCGCCTGGCCGGTGATGTCTCAAGAGCGAATCTTGGGCGTTTTATTGGCACTCTCAGATACCCCTTTTAAAGGCGAAGATCATGAACTTGAATACTTCGAGGCCCTTGCATCAGTAATTGGCGGGGCGATCATAAAAAAACTTCCCACAACGAACATAGCCCCCTCAAGGCACAAGCAGATTCTTGAGCAAAATCGATTAACAGAAAGGCAAGAGCTAATTCTTCGGATGATTTCAGAGGGAAGAACTAATGGCGATATTGCTGATGTCCTTGGTTACTCAGAGTCTCTCATTAGGCAAGAAACTATTCGAATATATGCGCATTTGGGATGTAGTGGTAGATCTGAAGCCACATCAATTTATCGCGCCATGAATCTCGCATCTGAGCCTGAGAAAGGCCTAGCAAAGCGAGGATAAGCCCGAATTAACAAGACTTATCCAAGCCTCACCAGTTTAGAACTACGACGCTGGATAGATTAGAACTGAGACCTTGCGATCGAATGGGTCAACTAAGCCATCCTTAGTGGATGCTAGATATTCGCCCATGTTCTCTGTCTTAATTACCGCACCAGTAGCGCCTAAGTTAGCCAGTTTCTTGGAGAGATATTTGGAGGCAACGTTCACGCGCTTTAATGAAAGGGCGAGATTTGAATCGTTACTTCCAGCTCTATCAGTCATTCCAACTAAGTAAGCACCAAGCAGGCCTGAGTTATACATCTGCTTCGCCATCTCAGCAATTACCATCTTCCCTTCTACTGAAAGCTTTGCTGAGCCTGAATTAAAGTGGACATGTCCTAGATTTATTGGACCTTCTAGCATCACTCGCACCGGGCGTCCTGCAGTTTGGGAGTCGGTCCCAAAGAAAACGTTATCGCCAACTGCAACTGAGGACTGGAGTAGATATTCCCCGCCATCCTTGACCATCGATATCTCATCACCAGACTCACTCTCAAGAACAAATTCGGTATCGCCGTTTGGCATAGTCACAGTAAATTTGTTGATTACTGGATAGACCACGCTTGAATTGCTCTTCATCAGAGGTTCTTCACCCCGCTCAATTGTTACCGTCATCTCCGTTGGAAATGAATACTCAGAAGCGCTTGCAGACATTGCTAATGCTGGAAGGGCTAACATAGTCATCCCAAATATAAATTTGTTTTTCATTATTCTCCTTGATTAATTGGTTTCGTCTCTAGCTGAGGGGAATTGACTTTAATACTGGATATTTATCGAAAGCAGACTTTTCTAGTCACACATTTCTTCTGACCAGATAAAGACTGGTCATCCTCAATTACTGCGATTAGGCACACTTATTGTTCGCAGTATGACAACAGATACCGCACTAATAATTGAAAACAATCCAATCGACAGAAAGTTTATGCAGAATGCACTTGAGTCATGGAACTTGAGCGTTCGAGCTGAAAGCGACTTCGCCCGTATAAGAGATCACTTCACACTTGGTGACTTCAAAATTGTGCTCTTTCATCTTGTTGGAGATGTCATGAAAACTGTTGATGTCTTAGGGTGGCTAAGAATGCACACTAAAGGAGCCCTTATTCCTCTTATTGATCACGGCAGTGCCTACACCGAGGACATGTGCGTCCGCGCCGGGGCTGATGAGATCATCACTAAGCCAATTGTGCAGAAGCTCTTCCTGCAGCGAGTGAATTATCACTTGGCTAGACAAGACGCATTTGCTAAAGATGAGGACGAGCAGTACGAAATCAATGACCTGCGCCTTGAAGTGCCGCTCTGTGAATTTCGAGTTGGAGACAAGCTCGTTCCCCTCACCAAGACAGAGTTCCTTCTAACTCAAGCCTTTATGGCTGAACCAGAGCGAGTCATCTCTAGACCTGAACTACTCAATGTCATCAAAGTAAAAGATGGGATTGGCTCAAGTCATCTGATTGATACTCACCTATCTAGACTTCGAATTAAAATTAAAGAAAACGGTGGTGGTGATTACATCTTCTCGATTAGAGGTTTAGGAGTGAGATTCCTCGCTCCCGAGCATTTGATGCGAAAGTCTTCTTAAGTAAATAGAAACGGGGCGATGTCGCTAGAGAACATCGCCCCGTATTATCGACAGCTTCTTAGATTCGCAAAATTAACCTTGGCGAATCTGAACGGCTAGGCGACGCTTTGGAAGGGGCGCCTCTCTCTTGACGTCAATCTCAAGAATGCCGTTTCGAAGTGTGGCATCAAGAACTTTGTCGTGTTCGGAAAGTTGGAAGCATTGCCGAAAACTACGCGCCTTGATACCTCTCTGAAGATAATCTTCCTTCTCTTCTTTACTTTCTTCTTTTATTTCCCCCGAAACTACAAGCGTCTCATCCTCTAGCTCCATCTTGAGATGATCTTTAGAGAATCCAGCCACCGACATTTCAATTCGGTAGTGATCTTCACTGATTTTTTTGATATTGGATTCCGGGTATTCATGGAAGCCATCAAATCCGTCTTCCCATTTCTCAACTAAGTTATTGAAGACGTCATCGAAACCCACCATCCACTTCTCCCCATCGGCAAGAAGTGAAGCAAGAGGCGATCTAAGTCGACTCTCCCTTTTTAGAATATTGGACATTTTTCCTCTCTCTCTTGAAATTGCAGTTTTTGTCGCGGGATGACGTGGATAGACACGCCATCCCGCTATACCTACATAAAGGAAGGTTCGCGCCGTTTCACTATCCAGCCCGAACCCAGTTTGAAACAGGCTCCACAGCTAACGAATCCGCCTGTTCTACCTCAATCTGCAGGATTCCTTGGTGCAGATTGCTATCAACTATGCGCGTACCTCTGCCAAGTTGGAAACTTCTACGGAAGCCGCGAGCGCTGATTCCTTTCTGTAAGTAATTCTGGTTTTCCTTCTCTGCATATTCAGTTTTGCTCCCCGTCACAACAAGAAATTCACCGACCATTTTCACCCTAGGAGTTGATTCACAGAAGCCGCCGAGATCAATCTGGATCTGAAATCCATGACTGTTACGGGTAGCAATCTGCGAAACTGGATAGTTACTTAGGCCATCAAATTGAAGCAGGGACTCATCTTCCATCACCTCGAAAACTTCATCGAATCCGACTAACCAGTCCTCGCCCTCCACGATCATAGAAATCAATGGAGTTCGAAGAAATGACTGTGATTTTGCTACGAATATCACTGCTTCTCCTTACTTGTTGCGGAGTCGAATAGAAGCAATTAGCACTAATGATGGAATCTCTTCGCTCTCACATCGTGCTCGCAAGGTTGTCGCAAAGGCATATTTCTATTCAATCGAACTAACGATGGAGTAATACTTTGACTATGAAAACTACTTTCAATCATTCGACAGAAGTAAGAATTAAGGAATCCAGCACACGCCAAATATCGCTACCAGAAGTAGTTGGATATGCAGGTTCACTAATGGCAATTGGATCAGTAACACTATTTTTATATACAAAGTGGGAAGACATCACCCAAGCTCAAAGAACTGCTACATTCTCACTTATTGCAATAGCGCTATTTGTCACTGGATTAATCGCAAGCAATGGTGCGGATGTCCGTCGTAGAGTTTCTTCATATATTTACACCTTGGCCACGATCTCGTCTTGGCTTGCAGTTTATGTAACTTTTCCCGATGACCCACCAATACTCCAAAGCTTCGCCCTTGCTACAGTCATCGCGCTACTCGGCTACACCATATCCAGCACTCTTCTTGGCCATACAACTCTTTTCTTGGCCTCGGTGGGAACTCTTGCTGGGCTTGGATATGAGATGGTTGATTCGGAGAACTTACGACTTTACACTCAAATAAGTCTCGTCATTGCTTTTGCCTTAACTTGGATGGCCATCTCTTCTATTCGCATAATTAATCAGAATCTTGGCTTAATACTTTCAAACTTGGCAATAATCGGTACTGCTCAAATCACTTTTTTTAGAGAGTTCGAGAACCTTTCCTACATTATTGGTGTTGGCTTGATTGTTTTAGCAGTCTGGCTCTACACAAAGATTGCATCGTGGATTTTGGCGGCTTCAGCCATGACAGCTCTAGGTGCCGGTGCGGCCGAGTTTGTAATCTCGACGATGGATAACTCACTCGCCGCCATAATCGGCATGTTGCTGGTAGGAGGAATAGTTACAGCTATTGGGATTCGCGCAGCTGGAGCGAGAGGTAATTAGAGGAGCTTTAGAGCTTCCAACTTCTCCTTCAGCGCGTTATCGGAAGGCTCGGTTAAGTGCGTTCCGTCTGGGAAGACGATTACTGGGATAGAGCGCATACCGCCGTTGATTTCAATAACTTTATCGGAGGCGCTTGTGTCGGTCTCAACATCGATGTAGTTGTAGGAAACGCTATTTGAATCAAGAAATCTCTTGGAACGGCGGCAATCTCCACACCACTCAGCTCCATACATTGTTATCTCAGCCATGATTACTCCTTATCTAGTTTCAAATAGTTTTCCAAACCTACAGTCAGGCCCGGATTTGAACTTACTTCCCTAACTCCAACAAGCACACCTGGCATAAATCCGGATCTATCAAGGGAATCGTGACGGATTGTGAGCAGCTCACCTTTGTCACCAAAGAGCACTTCTTGGTGTGCCACTAATCCCCGCAGCCGGACCGAGTGAATCGGGACATCGCCTATTTTTGCACCGCGAGCACCATCAAGTGACTTTGCGGTCGCATCTGGCATCTTTCCTAGATTAGCTTCTCGCCTAGCTTGATTGATCAATTCTGCAGTTCTCGATGCTGTGCCGCTTGGGGCATCGATTTTCTCTGGGTGATGAAGTTCAATAATTTCAGCAGATTCAAAGTATTTTGCGGCGCTCTTTGCGAATTGCATCATCAATACTGCGCCTAATCCAAAGTTTGGAGCGATTAATACGCCAACTTTTGGATTGTTAGATAGGAGTTTCTTTAGGGAATCGAGCCTTGAGCTATCAAATCCAGTCGTACCCACTACGGCATGTATTCCATTCTCGATAGCGAACTTTAGATTTTCCATCACAACTTCTGGAGTTGTGAAGTCGACTACGACATCCGCCTTTGCGCTCTTTAATACTTCAATCGAGTCATTGAGGTCGATCTCAGCAACTAATTCAAGATCCTTAGCTGCTTTAATGGCGCGACAGACTTCTTGGCCCATACGGCCACGCGCACCAAGTACTCCAACCTTTATAGTCATTAAGCCATCACCTTCTCGAAAACCGACTCCTTATTGAATGGTCCAACTATGGCAAGGGTAGGGCTCTTTGTGAGGAACTCGCTAGCGAGTTCACGAATCTCGCTCGAGGTGACTGACGAAATAGCCCTAAGAATCTCATCAAAGCCCAGAACTTCACCATGGACGAGTTCGCTCTTGCCAATTCTGCTCATTCGAGAGCCCGTATCTTCTTGGCTTAGAACGAGAGTTCCCTTAACAGCGCCTTGCGCGCGTAACAACTCTTCATGCGTCAGGCCATTAACTGCAACGTCATTTAGTATCTCGCGGATAATTCTTATTACCTCAGTTGCCTTTTGGGGAGTGCAACCCGCATAAAACCCAAGCATTCCGGTGCCGGCGAATTGTTGTGCATATGAGTAAACCGAATATGCAAGGCCTCGTTTCTCACGAACTTCTTGAAATAGCCTTGATGACATTCCACCACCGAGTGCAGCTGAGAGAACGCTCATCGCAAAACGTCGCTCATCGTCACGAGGTACTCCATCGACTCCAAGGAAGAGATGTGCTTGTTCAGTCTTACGATAAATAAGGCCGACCCGTTCCCCCTTCCTCCTTACCGAAGTTGAGGGGCGCATATTTGGATGATTCTTTCCACTACTCAAGAAGTCATCTTGGGACATCGCCTTTATCACTTGATCTATGACTTTCTGATGCTTGATATTGCCCGCTACCGAAACCACGATGTCTTGTGGCAAGTACTTCTTCTTATAGTAATTAAAGACGGAACTTCTAGACATTTCATTTATTGATTCAACTGTGCCAAGAATCGGTCTTCCAACTGGGGTATCGCCAAAGAAGGTCTCAGAGAACAAGTCATGAACCAAGTCAGATGGATCATCATCGCGCATGGCAATCTCTTCTAGAACTACTTTACGTTCTGATTCGACGTCTTCTGGGCGACCTAGAGATGAAGTGATCAAGTCCGCGATTACTTCAATCGCAAGAGGTAGATCTGTATCGATAACTCTGGCATAAAAACAGGTGTATTCCTTAGAGGTGAATGCGTTCATCTCGCCGCCAACCGCTTCGATTGCAGATGAAATCTCTAGGGCAGTGCGAGTTTTAGTACCTTTGAAGAGTAGGTGTTCTAGAAAGTGTGATGCCCCAGCAACTTTCGGGGATTCATCGCGCGAACCTACATTGACCCAGATTCCAAAGGCGGCGCTTCTAACGCTCGGGATTTCTTCAGTGACAATGCGCAAGCCGCTCGGATGAACGGTCTTGCGCAGCGTCATAACTTCGAACTACTCGCTTGCGGTCTCTTCAAGAACGGGTACTAGAGATAGCTTGCCTTTTGGATCGATTTCCCCAATCTCAACATGGACCTTATCCCCGACCTTCATAACATCTTCTAGGTTCTCAATTCGCTTTCCGCCATGCATTTTGCGGATCTGTGAAACATGGAGCAATCCGTCTTTGCCTGGAAGAAGATTTACGAATGCGCCGAAGGCGGCAAGTTTCACAACGGTTCCGTTGTAGCGTTCGCCAACTTCAGGGAGTTTCGGATCAGCAATCGCAATGATCTGGGCCTTAGCAGCATCAGCGGCAGTGCCATTTGTGGCGCCGATGTAGATAGTTCCATCATCTTCAATAGTGATCTCAGCGCCAGTTTCATCTTGAATCTGGTTGATGACCTTGCCCTTAGGACCGATAACAGCGCCGATTTGATCGACTGGAATCTTGATGCTCATGATGCGTGGTGCAAGTGGATTCATGTCATCTGGGCGATCGATTGCCTCATTCATGACATTAAGAATCGCAAGACGAGCTTCCTTTGCTTGCAGCAGCGCACCAGCAAGAACGCTTGCGGGGATTCCATCGAGCTTGGTGTCGAGTTGTAGCGCGGTGACAAACTCTTCTGTACCGGCAACTTTGAAATCCATATCGCCGAAAGCATCTTCAGCGCCGAGAATGTCAGTTAAAGCTACATATTCGGTCTTTCCATCTACCTCATCAGAGATAAGACCCATAGCGATACCAGCGACTGGCGCCTTTAGCGGAACGCCAGCATTTAGAAGTGAGAGCGTTGAAGCGCAGACAGATCCCATCGAGGTCGAACCATTTGATCCCAAGGCTTCGGAAACTTGGCGAATCGCATAAGGGAACTCTTCACGAGTTGGAAGAACTGGAAGTAAAGCGCGTTCTGCAAGGGCGCCGTGGCCGATTTCGCGGCGCTTCGGGGAACCAACTCAACCGGTCTCACCTGTTGAGTAAGGCGGGAAGTTGTAGTTATGCATATAGCGCTTGTGATCTTCTGGATTTAAAGTATCAAGCTGTTGTTCCATCTTGAGCATATTCAAAGTTGTGACGCCAAGAATCTGGGTCTCGCCACGTTCGAAAATTGCCGAACCGTGAACGCGAGGAATCACTTCGACTTCCGCGGTCAATGGACGAATGTCCTTCAAGCCACGGCCATCGATACGAATCTTCTCGCGCAGCACGCGCTGACGTACTAACTTCTTTGTGAGTGAACGAAGTGATGCAGAAATCTCTTTCTCGCGTCCTTCAAACTGTTCAGCAAGGCTCGCCTTTATATCTTCGGAAATCGCATCGAGTTCGCTTTCGCGCTCTTGCTTTCCGGCGATAGTTAGCGCTTTTGCTAGGCGATCCTTTGCAGCTTTTTCAACAGCAGCAAATGCATCTTCTTGATAATCCAAGAAGACTGGGAATTCTGCAGTTGGCTTTGCGGCCACCTTTGCTAATTCCAATTGCGCTTCGCAGAGAATTCGAATAAATGGCTTTGAGGCTTCCAGGCCTGCGCCAACAATCTCTTCGGTTGGGGCGCCAGCGCCTCCAGCAACTAGTGAGATTGTCTTTGTGGTCGCTTCCGCTTCAACCATCATGATGGCAACATCGTCGCCAGCAATCCGACCAGCTACGACCATGTCGAATACAGCGCGCTCTAGATCGCTGTGATTTGGGAATGCCACCCATTGGCCATCAATCAGCGCAACGCGAACGCCACCAATTGGACCGGAGAATGGAAGTCCCGCGAGTTGTGTCGACATCGAAGCAGCATTAATCGCGATCACGTCATACATGTGATCTGGATTCAACGCCATAACCGTTACAACGATCTGGACTTCATTACGAAGTCCCTTAATGAACGATGGGCGAAGTGGGCGATCAATCAATCGACAAGTAAGGATTGCATCCTCAGATGGACGTCCTTCGCGGCGGAAGAATGAACCTGGGATTCTTCCAACTGAATACATTCGCTCTTCCACATCTACAGTGAGTGGGAAGAAATCGAATTGATCCTTCGGGTTCTTTGATGCAGTTGTTGCAGAGAGCAACATTGACTCATCATCTAGATATACGACTGCAGTTCCTGCAGCTTGACGCGCTAAGCGTCCGGTCTCGAAACGAATTTCTCGTTTCCCAAATTTGCCATTGTCTATCTTTGCAACGGCATAACTAACGTCTTGACCCTCCATGGGTCTCTCCTATTCTCTATTCCCACCACGGCCACCAGAGAATGGATCTTCGATCGAAGCCCACGGCAATCATCCGTAAGCCACCACCGAGGACCAGTCATCCGGCCCGTGGCGAGATTTATTAAATTATTTTCAAACTAGCGGCGGATGCCGAGCTTGTCGATGATCGCGCGATAACGAGCGATATCGGTCTTTGCAAGGTATTGCAGAATTCTGCGGCGGCGACCTACGAGAAGAAGTAGACCACGACGGTTGTGGTGATCGTTCTTATTTGTTTGTAGGTGCTCAGTTACTTGCTCGATGCGCTTTGAAAGTAGCGCTACTTGTGCCTCAGGGCTTCCTGTGTCTGATGCAGAGGCGCCAAATTTGCTAATGAGTTCTTTCTTTTCGGCAGCTGTTAATGCCATTGTCTAACTTCCTTTACATCTTTCACGAGGGCCCTCGGTCTTATTCACGAGCGCACGATTTCTCGCTTGCGGGGTGAAATCTACCAGCGCGCTCATAATGTGAGAAATTGAGTACGAATTACGCGTGATATCGGGTCAATTCTCGAGCTTTATCGCAATCTATCTTCATCTGGGCAAGGAGTGGATCAAGGCCGGCAAATTTGATCGTGTCACGCAATCTCCAACCAAACTCTACTTTTGCAACTTGGTCATACAAATCTAAATCTCTTTCATCAAGTGCGTATGCCTCTACTTGCCGACCTCGAACTCCATCAAAGGTTGGATTGGTGCCGATTGAAATTGCAGCGGGCCAACGATGGGCACCAACAGTTAACCAGCCTGCGTACACCCCATCAGATGGGATAGTGGAATTTGCTCCGACTTGAACATTCGCAGTTGGATAACCAATCTGTCGGCCACGCTTCTCGCCATGGATTACCGGACCGACAAGTTGGTGAGGTCGAGTCAACAACTCGCGAGCGATTTCAATATTTCCACCAATAATCGCCTCACGAATTCGTGTAGATGAAACCGAATTGCCTAGTTCGCTCTCGAGATTTAGCGCTGAAACTTCAACGCCAGAGTGCTCCTTCAGGTAACTTGCATCGCCGCTCGCCTTTGCCCCAAATCGGAAATTTGAGCCAATAACTAGCGCGGTTGCGCTCAACTCCTTCTTCAGAACGTCCTCAATGAATTGATCAGGAGTCAATCTGGAGAACGCTTCTGTGAATTCAATTACGGCAACGCTTGATACCCCGTGATTAAGTAGTTGGTTAATCCGCTCTTTGAGAGTTAGTAACTCAGTCGGAGCTTTATCTCTTGCAACTATCGCAGCTGGATGAGGATGGAAAGTTAGGGCGACAACTGGGGCGTTTAGTGCAAGTGCTCGTTTGATTATTGCTTGGTGGCCTTTATGAACTCCATCAAAGATTCCGATGATCACAGTCGCTCCTGAAATAGGAGCACCATGCCACTCAATATTAAAACTCGTACTCATCGGGCTAATTCTTTCATGAGTTGAAAACACTGACTGGCTGTGCACGTCCCTCACGATTTTCTAAAATCGCAGCAACCTCGCCATCGGGAGCAATCCCAACCACGGAGCCATCTACATCTGATTTATCAATCCTTCGACCAAACCGAAGTTCAACTACCTCATCAAATCCCAGTTCGCGCTTTGGTAGAACTTTGGTGATGGCATCAGCAAGCGGCAGTACTTGTGCGCTTGCAATCTCTCCAGCTTGAGCAAGATTAAAAGGTGCAACTTCAGTCCGGCGAAGTTCAATCAAGTGTCCCCCAACTCCAAGCGCTGTGCCTAAATCTCGAGCAATGGCACGGATGTAGGTCCCGGCTGAGCAGGTTACGTCAACATCAATATCTAGGTGTGCGCCTCTACGAATAGCAAGGATTTTCAACTCATGAATTGTTACCTCGTTAGCGGCCAACTCGACTTCCTTGCCTTCTCGCACTAAATCATATGCTCGCTCTCCAGCAATTTTCTTAGCCGATACTGAGCTAGGCACCTGCATAAAAGTTCCACGAAATTTATCTATAGCGCTTTCAATATCTGAATCTGTTATGGCTCGCCAATCTCTTTCCGCTATTACATCGCCTTCTTTATCGTCTGTGACCGTTGAAATTCCCAGTCGAATAACTGCGTTGTAGCGCTTCCTGCCCGTAACGATGTATTGAAGAAATTTCGTCGCATTATTGATTCCAACTACCAAAACGCCGGTAGCCATAGGATCTAAAGTTCCAGCATGACCAACTTGTTTTGTGCCGAGACGTTTTCGTACTTGGGCGACCACATCATGGCTAGTCATCCCCGCAGGCTTATCAATTACTAGAAAGCCGTGCTCCTTGCTCATTCTGCGTCGCGAACTCGCGGGGTCTTGTATGGATCACTTCCGCCAATCGGCTTTGCAACATCACGGAGATGAGCAATCTCTTCATCATGTTTCTTTACTTGATCTAAGAGATCCTCAAAATTCTTTGCTGTCTCAGAAAGCGCATCAACAAAGAAAGTCAGTGTAGGAACAACTCGGGTCCCTAACTCTCTCCCAACTTCGGTTCTAAGAACTCCTTTGGCGCTCTCAAGTGCCTTTGCGGTATTCGCGCGCGCTTCATCATCGCCTAGGACGGTGTAGAAGATTGATGCTTGCTGGAGGTCGCCGGTAACTCGAACATCGGTAATCGTCACAAAACCAAGACGTGGATCCTTTATGCGGTTTTCCAAAGCTTGAGCTACGACGACTTTGATTCGATCGGCGACTTTAGCTACGCGGTGTGATTTCCCCATTACGCACGCTTTTTCTCGCGCATCTCGAAGACTTCAACGACATCTCCGACTTGGATATCTTTGTAAGAACCAAGTCCGATACCGCACTCGAATCCTTCGCGGACCTCAGTTGCATCATCTTTGAAGCGGCGTAGAGAGTCGATAGTTAGGTTATCGCCGATTACGACGCCATCTCGAAGAACTCGAGCTTTAGCATTTCGACGGATAACTCCGGACAAGACAAGTGATCCGGAGATAGTTCCGAATTTACTCGACTTAAAGATTTCGCGAACTTCAGCAGATCCAATAGTTGCCTCTTCGTACTCAGGCTTGAGAAGGCCTTTAAGTGCAGCTTCGATCTCTTCAATTGCCTTGTAGATGACTGAGTAGAAACGAACTTCAACTCCTTCTTCATCGGCAAAAGTTGCAGTCTGTGGTTCAGGCTTGACGTTAAAGCCGACGACTACGGCGCCAGATGCAGATGCAAGAGTGATATCGCTCTTAGTAATCGCGCCTACGCCGCGGTGAATAACCCGAAGATCAACTTCACTTCCGACATCGAGTTGGACAAGTGCATCCTCGAGCGCTTCTACCGAACCACTCACGTCGCCCTTCAAAATCAAATTCAAAGTTGTGACTTTGCTCTTCTCCAAGAAGTCTTCCAGCGAAACTTTCTTCCGCGCCTTTGCAAGTGCTGCATGACGTTCACCGGCTTGACGCTTCTCGGCGATTTGGCGAGCCGTACGATCTTCCGGTGCAACTATGAACCCATCGCCAGCGCTCGGAACAGATGTGAAGCCAAGAACCTGGACCGGACGAGATGGGCCGGCTTCCTTTATTTCATGGCCGAACTCATCCATCATCGCACGAACACGTCCGAATGCAGATCCTGCGACGATTGAGTCACCCATCTTCAAAGTTCCGCGTTGTACGAGGACCGTTGCGACAGGTCCACGACCACGATCAAGATGGGCTTCAATTGCTACTCCACGCGCGTCATCTTCATGAATCGCACGAAGATCAATAGCCGCATCTGCAGTGAGAAGGATTGCATCGATTAGCTCTCCAATTCCTTTACCGCTGATCGCAGATACATCAACGAATAAAGTGTCACCGCCATATTCTTCGGCAACGAGGTTGTATTCGGTGAGCTGTTGACGCACCTTTGCAGGGTTCGCGCCTTCTTTATCAACCTTATTTACTGCTACTACGACCGGAACGCTTGCGGCTTGGGCGTGATTAAGCGCTTCAATTGTCTGTGGCATAACTCCATCATCGGCAGCTACAACTAGCACTGCGATATCAGTAACTTTCGCACCACGAGCGCGCATAGCCGTAAAGGCCTCATGGCCTGGTGTATCGATAAAGGTGATTGCACGGTTTATGCCATTATGATCGTGGTGAATCTGGTAGGCGCCAATATGCTGGGTAATTCCGCCTGCTTCGCCCTTTACGACTTCAGTCTGGCGAATTGCATCCAATAGTCGAGTCTTTCCATGATCGACATGGCCCATCACTGTTACAACTGGTGGCCTAATCTCGAGATCTTCTGGATTTACATCAGCTAACTCTTGTTCGAGATTGATATCAAATTGCTCGAGAATCTCTCGGTCTTCATCTTCGGGAGAAACAATGGTGACTTTGTAGCCAAACTCATTTCCAAGCATCTCAAGAGTGCTCTCATCAACTGTTTGAGTTGCGGTGACCATCTCGCCTAGATGGAAGAGGACCGAAACAAGTGCAGCTGGATCTGCACCGATTTTTTCGGCGAAGTCAGCTAGCGAGGCTCCTCGACGTAGACGCACCGGAGTATTTCCATCGCCTCTCGGAACAATTGCACCACCAATTGTTGGCGCTTCCATATTGTCGATCTCTTCGCGCAACGCCTTCTTGCTCTTATAACTCTTTTTCTTTCCGCCACCTTTTCCAAATGCGCCACCAGCGCCAGGACGTTGTCCGGGGCGACCGGGTCCACCAAAACCACCTGGACGTGGCGCGCCACCTGGTTGAGATCTATAAGGACCGGAGCCTTGCGGACGTGAACCTGGTGCACCTTGTCCTGGAGAAAATTGTCCGGGGCGACCTCCACCGCGTTGATCAGTTCTCTGATCAGGTCGTGGTGGTCGCGCAGCAAAACCGGGACGAACCGAACCTGGACGTGGTCCAGACATTGGTCCTCTCTGTCCACCATGTTGTCCACCTTGTTGTCCGGCTGGCCGTGGCGGTCTTGGACCACCAGAAGTTCCGAATGGATTATTTCCTGGTCGTTGCGGTGGACGTTGTCCGGGTTGTTGCTGTGAAGGTCTTTGCTGTGAAGGTCTGGGAGCTGATGGTCTTGGAGCTGCGGAAGTTCCGAATGGATTATTTCCACCGCGAGCAGCAGGTGGCCTTGGTGGAATCGCAGTTGCAGCGGGAGTTGATGGTGCGACTGGAGTAACAGGAGGTACTACGGGAACATTAGCGATTGGAGTTACGGGTGGAGTTGCAACGCTCTCTTCAGATGCTTCTTCAACTTTGGGAGCGGCTTTTTTAACAGCAGCTTTCTTTGCTGGCGCCTTCTTTGCAGGCTTTGCTTCAGCAGCTGGTTTTGCAACAGGTGGAAATTTCTCGAGGAACTTTCTTACAACCGGAGGCTCAACTGTTGATGATGCAGAACGGACGAACTCGCCCATCTCTTGGAGTTTTGCAAGGACATCCTTGCTATCCATCCCTACATCTTTTGCTAATTCGTAAACGCGGACCTTTGCCACTTTTCTCCTTCTGTGGCCCCGCGTTTTTTGGGAACGCGACGCCTAAATTGACCTGCTCATGATCTAGCGGTGCTCATTAGAGTGCCATTACCTTCATACCAGCTTTCGTTCCAGTAAATATGAGGCGGAAACCTCAGATGCGAACCATACTCCTTGGGCTGCGAAATCGCGAAAAAGGTGCGGGTTATTCGCTCGGAGCGGCATCAGAATGGATATCAATGCGCCAGCCGGTAAGGCGAGCAGCCAACCTAGCGTTCTGGCCATCTTTACCAATCGCAAGGGAGAGTTGGTAATCAGGCACCACGACCTTCGCAGATCTCGTCTCAGCGTTAACAACTTCGACCTTTGAGACGCGGGCTGGAGCTAATGCGCTACCAACGTATGCAGCAGGATCTTCAGACCAATCGACAATATCTATCTTCTCGCCATGTAACTCATCCATCACAGCTCTTGCACGCGCACCCATTGGACCAATCAACGCACCTTTTGCGCTAACTCCAGAGCGAAGTGAACGGACTGCAATCTTGCTTCTATGTCCCGCTTCCCTAGCAACTCCCATAATTTCAACAACCTGATCGCGTATTTCTGGGACTTCAAGAGCAAATAATTGTTTGACGAGGGCTGGATGGCTACGCGAAAGCATAACTTCCGGGCCCTTTGTGCCCTGCTTTACTTCGACTACAAAACATTTGATTCGTTCGCCATGGGTATAAACCTCTCCAGGAACTTGTTCGTGAGGCGGAATTCTTCCTTCAACTCGACCAAGATCTACATAAACCATTCGGTGATCTCGCCCTTGTTGAATGACTCCGGAGACGATATCCCCGACTGATGCGCTGAACTCTCCAACAATCTCAGCATCACGAGATGCACGCATTTTTTCCTTGATGATCTTGCGCGCAGTGCTTGATGCGATACGTGAGAAGCCGGGCAGCTCATCGACAAATTCACCGACTCGTTCTCCATCTGGACCAAATTCAGGAACGATTATTTTAATCTCGCCACTTTCGCGATCAAGTTTTGCATAGGCATAAGGCTTCGCACCTTCCATATCGCTATAAGCAATCTTCACAGCAACTTCGATTGCGCTAATCAAACGCTCAAGTGGAATGTCGCGTTCGATTGTGAGCGCTTCCAAGACCTTCATATCGACATTCATCGCGGATCCTTGCGATTAAATTCAATCTCAATAACGGCGCGCTTAACATCAGAAAATCTAATCTCTCTTGATTCAAGGGTTGCTGACTCATCCGTCGCCGACGTGATTCGAGAGATAAAGGGTTCGCCTTCATTTGGAGTGATTTTCACTAGCCGCCCTACATTCTTACGCCAATGGCGTGGCAGGGTCAGAGGTCGATCAACTCCGGGCGTCGTAACTTCTAACGTAAACGGCAGGTCGCCAAGTTGAGAGTAATTTTCCAAGATATCTGAGACCTTGCGCGATACAACGGTGACTTCATCAAGAGATGGGTTCCGCTCTTGGCCATCAATAATTACAGCGACAATTCTTCGTTTACCAGCAGGAGTGACTTTTACCTCTTCGAGAATAAATCCGGCGTTCTTGATCGCAGGGCTAAGTAGCTCAGTAAGGTTATTAACAAGAGACATAATCACCGACCTACTTATTTATTTGTTGTGAAGTTGTGGGGCGAAAGGATAGCCGGAATGAGAATTAAAAGAAAGTGTCGATAGTAAGCCTGAGAATCAGCAAAGAGGTGACGATGAGAAAGACGTTACGTATCAAGCGCGAGCCACCCCGAATCGCCATACGCGCTCCAAGCAAGCCGCCAATCACATTTCCAATCGCCATCGCAAGTCCCAAGGTCCAAATAATCTTGCCGTTGGCGCCAAAGACAACAATCGCTCCTAAGTTGGTTGCCAAGTTAACAATTTTCGCCGTAACTGATGCTTCAAAGAAAGCAAAGCCAAGAAGTGCGACTAGGACCAACATTAAGAAAGACCCTGTGCCTGGTCCAAAGATTCCATCGTAGAAACCAATGCTTAGGCCAAAGAAGATTGCAATTAAATAGGTCTTGAGAGTCTTTGCCTTCTTGTTATCAGTCAATCCCAATTCTTTCTTCCGAAGGGTGTAGATGAAGACTGCGACAAGGGCAAAGAGAATTATTGGCCGAAAAGCATCTTTTGGTATTAGCGTTGCAACAGTCGCGCCGAGCGCCGAACCAATAAAGGCTGGAACTGCCATCGAAAATGCGATTCGAAAATCGGGCCTCATCTTTCTTAGGTATGAGGCAGTGGCGCTAGCAGTTCCAAGAAATGATGGCAGCTTGTTTGTGCCAAGTAGTTCTGCGGGTGGAGTTTTAGGCATCGCAACCAAGAGCGCCGGGAGTTGTATCAAACCCCCTCCACCTGCGACGGCATCAACTAGCCCAGCTAGGGTTGAAGCCAAAAAGAGAAAGAGGATTACCTCTATCGAAATCTCCACTACTTGAGCGCGGCTAGAACTTCGCTAGTTACATTGGCTAGAGGAACTTCGCTCTTTGTTCCGACACTTCTTATACGCAGCTCCACCTTTCCTTCAGCCAGAGCCTTACCAACAATAACTATTACGGGATTACCTATTAACTCAGCATCTTTAAATTTAACCCCTGGGCTCGCTTCTTTACGGTCATCGAGCATGACAGTTACGCCCTTTGACTCTAAATCAAGCGCAATCTTCTCAGCGGTAGTGAAGGGTAAATCTTCTTTACCTGTTGCAACGATGTGAACCATCGCCGGTGCAATCTCTTTAGGCCAAACAAGTCCAATCTCATCGTGGGTTTGTTCTGCGATAGCGGCAACCGCCCGTGAAACGCCAATACCGTAAGAACCCATCGTTACAACTCGCGATTTGCCTTCACCATCTAGCACCGTTAGCTCAAGGGCTTCCGCATATTTTCTTCCTAATTGGAATATATGTCCGATCTCGATCGCACGGTCAATGACGACTGGGGTATCACACTTTGGACATGAATCCCCCGCGCGAACTTCAGCCGCCTCAACAAATCCATCAACTTGAAAATCTCTTCCATGCGTTACATAGCGGGCATGCCTATTAGGAGTGTTTGCTCCAGTTATCCAATGTGAACCAACCGTAATCCGTGGATCTGCATATAACTTAATTCCAAATCGTTTTGCATCTTGCGGCCCGACGTATCCCTTTACAAACTCTTTACGTTTTGCAAAATCTTCATCATCAAAGAGACGAAGCTCTTTGACACCTTGAAGGTTCGCTTCCAGCCGCTTGAGGTCAACTTCTCGATCACCAGGAACCAGAACACAAATTGGTTCGCCATCGGCTACGAGCAGAACATTTTTTAGTGTGTCAGCAGCAGTAATTCCCGCGTTGTATTTCTTATTCATTACCTCAACAAGGGTTTCAATAGTCGGGGTATTTGGGGTGTCTAAGACTTCTATTGCGGGAGGAGTATCAATTGCCTTCTTCTCAATTTTAGTGACCATCGCTTCAACGTTTGCAGCATAACCACAGCTCTTGCAGAGGACATAGGTGTCCTCACCTGTGGGACATGGCGCTAAGAACTCTTCCGACTTTGATCCACCCATGGCGCCGGACATAGCGGAAACGATGTTGTAAGCCAGTCCAAGTCGATCAAAGGTAGAGATATAAGCATCGCGATGTTTGTTATAGGAAACTTCAAGTCCAGCATCATCAAGATCGAAGGAGTAAGAGTCCTTCATAACGAATTCCCGACCCCGGATAATTCCACTTCGAGGTCTTGCTTCATCTCGATATTTCGTTTGGATCTGATAGATGCTAAGTGGTAAATCTTTGTAGGAGGAGTACTCGCCTTTCACCATAAGGGTGAACATCTCTTCGTGCGTAGGACCTAATAGGTAATCACTTCCCTTACGATCCTTTAGGCGAAAGAGCGCTGGACCATATTCATCCCAACGTGCGGTTTTTTCGTAGGGATCCTTAGGTAAGAGGGCTGGGAAGTGAACTTCCTGGAAGCCAGCTCTATCCATCTCTTCTCTTATTACTCGCTCGACATTCCTAAGGACGATTACGCCAAGTGGTAGCCACGAGAAGATGCCAGCAGCGATTGGGCGAATGTATCCCGCTCTTACCAAGAGTTTGTGGCTAGGAACGGATGCATCAGATGGATCATCGCGGAGCGTGCGCAAAAATAGAGAGGACATCCGCAACATGGTGCGTAGCCTAGCGAATTACTTAACGCTTACTGAGGGTTCACCGGATGCGACACCGGCAGCTTCCATCTCTTCTGCGATTTTCATCGCCTCTTCAATCAGCGTTTCAACAATCTGTGCTTCTGGAACGGTCTTGATTACTTGACCTTTTACAAATATCTGGCCTTTTCCATTTCCTGATGCGACTCCAAGATCAGCTTCGCGCGCTTCGCCTGGGCCATTAACAACACAGCCCATAACTGCGACGCGGAGTGGAACTGTCATTCCCTCAAGTCCAGCTTGGACTTTCTCGGCTAATGAATAGACATCAACTTGCGCTCTTCCGCAAGAAGGGCATGAAACAATTTCAAGTCGGCGTTGGCGAAGGTTTAGCGACTCAAGTATGGAGATTCCAACCTTTACCTCTTCTACAGGTGGCGCTGATAGTGAGACTCTAATCGTGTCACCAATACCTTCAGAGAGAAGAATTCCGAAGGCAGTTGCAGATTTGATTGTTCCCTGGAATGCCGGACCAGCTTCAGTAACTCCAAGATGCAGCGGGTAATCACACTTTGATGCAAGAAGTCGATATGCCTTAACCATAGTTACGGGATCATGATGTTTCACAGAAATCTTCATATTGGTAAAGCCATGCTCTTCAAATAAGCCGATCTCCCACATAGCTGAATCAACAAGCGCTTCTGGGGTCGCCTTTCCATACTTCTCGAGTAATCGTGGATCTAATGAGCCAGCATTGACACCGATCCGAATTGGGATACCGGCATCACCGGCTGCCTTAGCAACTTCCTTAACTTTGTCATCAAATTGTTTTATGTTTCCAGGATTTACTCGCACGCCGGCACAACCGGCATCGATTGCAGCAAAGATGTACTTGGGTTGAAAGTGAATATCTGCAATTACTGGAATCTGAGATTTTTTTGCGATTTGCGCAAGGGCATCGGCATCATCTTGGCTCGGAACTGCAACTCGCACGATCTGGCAACCAGAAGCTGTTAGCTCTGCGATTTGCTGGAGAGTTGAATTGACATCAGCGGTAACAGTCGTGCACATGGATTGGACTGAGACCGGCGCATCGCCACCAACTAGAACGCTACCTAATTTGAGCTGTTTGGTCTTTCGACGCGGCGCCAAAGTAGGAGGAGGAGTCTGCGGCATGCCGAGATTGACCATGTCCTTATTCTGCCTGAAGCATTAGAGTTGCTCAAATGAAGCCTTGGATGTTCGTTGTTTACCTGGTGGTATCGATAGCCCTAATAACTTGGGTTTATGGTTTTTGAAGGTATCAGATTCTAGATATTCAAGTTAATCGGATTGAAGATATCGGCAAATAAGAGCAATAAAGTAAGAAATATCAGCAACGCTAAGACCACCACGGTAATCGGGGTCAGCTTTTCAACATCTACGGGTCCTGGAATTTCTTTTCCACGCATCCGATAAATCTTGTTTCGAGTTCCTTCATAAAGAGCAACCGCAATATGTCCCCCATCGAGCGGGAGTATTGGGACTAGATTGAAGATTCCGACAAAAATATTGAGCGAAGCAACTAAAAGTAAGAATGTTGCAAGCTTTTCCCCAGAAGTTAGAACTCCGCTTGAGGCAGCTTCGCCTGAGACTCTTGCTACGCCAACTATTCCTACCAAACCCTCGCCATCTCGCTCTTCACCTAGAAATGTCTGGCCAAACAAGGATGGAATTTGGGCAGGCAAACCAACTAAAGCCTTAAGGGAGCCGGTAAAGAGATCTCTTGTGGCGGATGCTGATGAAGCGAGTCCTTCAATTGGATTCTCACGTACCTGACCAAACTCATTTATTATTCCGAGGAATCCTCGCGCTTCACCATCAACAATTCTTGTTGCTGGAACTATGTTGATGTTTATCTCTTGGCCATCGCGAATAATTATCAGCGCTAAATTTTTTCCGGCTGAGGCGCGCAAAATTGGGGTGATCTCTTCCCAATCCATATTCCTAACACCATTTACTCCGATGATTTCATCGCCTGGAAGTATTCCTGCGCTCTTGGCTGGTGAGATTGGATCGCTAGGTGTGCACTCGGCGCTCTTAGGAACACATGGGACGACTTGTGAGACGGTTGGTAGTACTTTTGAGACGCCAACGCCTGTGAAGAGAATGAATAGCAAGAAGAAACCAAGTACAAAGTGAAGGAAGGATCCCGCTCCGAGAACAACTAATTTCTCAGAAGTCTTAGCTCTATAGAAAGCCCGTGGCTGGATATCAATCGGCAACTCTTCTCTCGGGGTCATCCCAGAAATCTTGCAATAACCACCGGCAGGAATCGCTTTTATGCCAAACTCGGTCTCTCCTCGTTGCGTGGACCAGATGCGTTTTCCAAAACCGAGGAAGAACTCTGTGACCCGCATTCCGTAACGCTTTGCCGTTATGTAATGGCCGAACTCATGCACCATTACTGAAAAGAGAAGCGCAGCGACAAAAGCTAAGACTCCAAGCAGACCCACTTAATCTCCTATTTCTGCGTCAGCAACTCGGTAGCGACGCGGCGCGCATCATTCTCGATAGCGGTGACATCAGCTAGATCACGTAACTTCTCGGGGGCCCCCGAGTTTAGTTTTGCCATTGTTCGCTCAATCGTATCCACAATATCTGTGAATGAAATTCGCTCGCTCAAAAACGCATCAACTGCAACCTCATTCGCTGCGTTAAATATCGCAGTGAAAGATCCCCCGAGAGCGCCACTTCTTCGAGCCAAGGCAACACTTGGGAATCTTGCTTCATCAATTGGTTGAAATTCCCAGCTATGTGCCTTACTCCAATCAATCGCCGGCATCGACCCGGCCGTTCGATCTGGATATGAAAGAGCATAAGCAATCGGCCCCTTCATGTTGGGCGGTGAAGCCTGGGCGATAGTAGAACCATCTACAAACTCAACCATCGAATGCACTACTGATTGTGGATGTATTACGGCATCAATCTTGGAATAAGGAATATCAAACAAATAGTGAGCTTCGATTATCTCCAACCCTTTATTGACCAAAGTAGCTGAATTTATCGTGACGACCGGACCCATCGACCAGGTCGGATGGGCTAGCGCATCTTTGACACTTACTTTGCTTAAATCTTTCCGCTCTCTAAATGGTCCACCGCTGGCGGTAAGAATCACCTTGGATACATCTTCCACTCGGCCTGCGTGCATCGCTTGAAATAACGCTGAGTGTTCTGAGTCAACGGGAATGATTCGATCTCTTCCATGTGCCATTACGAGATCGCCACCAGCTACGAGTGACTCTTTATTTGCTAGTGCAACTTTATTTCCCACTTCAAGTGCGGAGAGCGTCGGTCCCAAGCCAATCGATCCAGTGATTGCATTTAGAACAACATCAGCTTGAAGCGCCGCAACTTCACGTCCCGCATTTGGGCCATCAATAACAGTGCACTTAGTCAGCGCTTCCTTCAGCGCTAGGCCATCCCCGGATGTTCCAACGACGGGGACATCAAATTTACGAGCCTGTTCGATCAACAAACTAAGGTTATTTTCACCTGCTGATAGACCAACGACGCGGAACTTATCCGGATTCTGGGAAATTACCTCGAGAGCTTGTGTTCCAATAGACCCGGTCGAGCCCAAGATAACTACATCACGCACTCGGTAATCATCTCAGAAACCGAAATATTCGCCGTAAAGATAGACTGCGCCAATGAGTTCCGGCCCACACATTCCGCAAGAGCGCAAAGTTGTAACCGCTATCCCCGGACCAAAGTCACAAGAAGTCATAAAGCGCAGAAGCGAAGCGGTCTCAGCCGCACTTGGCATGGCTATCCCGGTCGTAGTTGAGAAAGCTGGCGGTGGCGTGATTGTCGATATCGACGGGAACTCCATTATCGATATGGGAGCTGGAATTGCGGTAGTTAACGTTGGAAACTCCGCTGATCGAGTTGTGAAAAATGTGAAAGAGCAAGTCGAAGCATTCACTCATACCTGCTTCATGATCGCTCCATATATGGGCTATATCGAAGTGTGCGAAGCCCTAAATCGACTTACTCCAGGAACGCATAAGAAGAAATCAGCGCTATTCAATTCTGGCGCTGAAGCAGTCGAGAACGCTGTCAAGATTGCACGTAAATTCACCAAACGCCAAGCAGTAGTTGTCTTTGAACATGGCTATCACGGCCGCACAAACTTGACGATGGGAATGACTGCAAAGAACATTCCTTACAAAGATGGTTTTGGACCATTCACCCCTGAGATCTACCGAATGCCGATGGCTTATCCCTATCGCTGTGACTCCTGCTCGAGCTCTTGCGAAAACTCAGTCCTCAATAATGTTCTCCATAAAATTGAAAAGGAAATTGGCGCTAAGAATGTTGCTTGTATTGTCATCGAACCAATTCTTGGTGAAGGCGGTTTCATAGTTCCTTGTAAAGGATTCTTACCGGGACTTGTTAAGTTCTGTAATGAGAATGGAATTCTCTTTGTTGCTGACGAAGTCCAAACAGGCTTTGCGCGAACTGGTCAGATGTTTGCATGTGAAGATGAAGGAATCGTCCCTGACTTAATCACTACTGCTAAAGGAATTGCCGGCGGATTACCGCTTGCTGCTGTCACTGGCCGTGCTGATGTAATGGATTCAATTCACGCCAGCGGATTGGGTGGAACCTTTGGCGGCTCCCCGATTGCCTGCGCAGCCGCACTTGGCGCAATCGCCACTATTGAAGAGGAGAAATTGGTAGACCGCGCTAGAGAGATCGGAAAAGTAATGTCCGATGCGCTTAATGCGATGAAGAAGAAGTATCCAATTGTTGGCGATGTCCGTGGCCGAGGCGCAATGCAAGCTATTGAACTAGTTAAGGCTGGAACTAAAGATCCAAATCCGGAAGCACAAGCTGCGATCATCAAGTACTGCCAACAAAAAGGCGTCTTGATTCTCTCTGCTGGAACTTATGGAAATGTAATACGCCTAATCCCACCATTGGTAATCCCAGATCACCTTCTCAAGGAAGCTCTCGAAATCCTTGATGAGGCTATTTCTAAAGCTTAACGATCTAGCAGATTCCTAGTTGGTGAATAACTCTCACCGCTTCGCCGTTTAGCAATCGCACTTAAGGCTTCAAGCACTACTCGATTAGCAAGAATTGCAGTGATATCCGCTGAATCAAACGGCGGAGCTACCTCAACTACATCGATTCCCACGACGGGTAACTCCAAGCAGATTCTTCTTACTGATTCCAATAACTCTCTTGAAGTCATTCCGCCAGGTTCTGGCGTTCCAGTTCCGGGAGCCATTCCAGGATCTACCACATCGATATCAACAGATAAGAAAACTCCATCGCAACCATCAGTCAAACGCGCAAAGGATTCATTTAAAACATTATTTAGTCCACGGTGATGAATCTCAGTCATCTCGTAAGAGCGCATCCCTTGATCGCGCATCCAATTCAAAGTTACATCGTCCGGCCAATATCCACGAAGCCCGAGTTGTAGGAAGCGATCACCTCGCACGTATCCACTATCAATCAATCTTCGCATCGGTGTTCCATGTCCGACGAGCGCGCCAAATTGGAGATCTCCAGTGTCTGCATGGGCATCAAAGTGAATCATCGAAATCTTGCCCTTACCGCGATGTTCAGCAATTCCCGCAACATCGGCCGAAGCAATTGAGTGATCACCACCAAGTACAACAGCAATCGCACCAGCTTTAGAGATCTTTTCGGTCGCCGTCTTCAATACCTTAAGTGATTCTTCAAGGTTTCCGGGAGGCATCAATAAATCCCCGGCATCAAATACTTTAAGAGCCTTTAGGCCATCAATTCGAAGTGCTAGATGTGGGCGTTCACCATCATGGGGAAGGTAATCCCCCATGCGGATCGCCTGTGGACCGAACTTTGCCCCGGATCTATGTGAAGTTCCGCTATCAATTGGAGCTCCAACAATAATTACATCGGCACCTTTGAAAGTTTCAGGCTTATCGAGATCACATGCGGGGATGCCGAGAAATGTGAAATTCGGGCCATACATATTTCCGATATTGGTCATGACTTCTTTCTTTGGCGGCTTACAACTTGACCAACTATAACGATGATTAGCGCGATGAAAAACATTGCGCTTCCAATCACATTTGCTTCTGGCGGAATTCCACGGGCTGATGAGACCCAGACAAACTTCGGAAAAGTGCTGACAATTCCGGAGTTGAAGTT
>JACCEC010790535.1_pt1 | contig 42853 bp, 39 predicted proteins | sample 7450121 | NCBI WGS metagenome assembly JACCEC01 (sample SAMN15323455, study PRJNA562643) | freshwater metagenome | isolation source: river surface water | place: USA:Blue River Watershed | collected 2017-08-18 | reverse complement strand
CATATTCTAATAAAAAGTCTAATACATTTTTTTCAATAAATGGATTTTTATGATGATTAAATTCATAAAATCTTTGCATAAATTCATTTTTATTATCTATTTTTAAAATATCTGTATATGACCATAAATACCAATTTCTTCTATCTTCATTTATAATATTATAACCTAAAAATGGAGTATAAGGTATAAATTTTCCATGATTATATAATAATTTATATTTTTGTTGAATTTGATGAATATCTTCATTATTAATTTTTAATTTTGGATTATTTAAATCAAAATAATTTATTTTATTAAAATATATTTTTTTTATATTTAAATCTGGTATATTTTTATACATTAATATATTTGGTGAAAGATTTAATAATGAAGCTACTCTCATTTGGTCAAAAAATATGTGATGATGAGGATTACTTAATTGTAAATTAACTGTATTAAAATTATTATTAAAATTTATTGAAGAATCACTAATATTTTTAAATGAAGAGAATGTTCTAAATACAAATCTTGAAATCATTTCTTTAAGTACTTATTTTTAACTAAAAATAATAAATAATTTATTTTTGAAAAATAAACATTTTTATTTATAATTTATAATTTTTATTCAATTTAAAAAAATCTAAAATATAGAAAAGACTATTTTAATTTAAAAATGTTTAAAATTTTAGCTATAACTGTTATTATATCTCTAATAGTTCAAATATTAGCTGGTATAGTTGGTCTACATGGTTTATTTATTCCTTTAAATAAAGAGGATAATATTTTATGGGAAGTTTTGTTAATGGAAATGATAGTTCAAGTTATTGAATTTATTTTTTATGTTTGGTTAAGTATTGGTTTATATAATTATACAACAAATAAAAAAAGTGATTTTCCATTATTTGATGTCACAAAAAGAAGATATATTGATTGGTTTATAACAACTCCTACAATGTTATTATCAACTATTATATTCTTAAAATATTTAGAATACAAAGAAAATAACAAAGAAAATAACAAAGAAAATAAAACGAATAATAATACAGATAATTTTATTAATAATAATGATTTATCACAAAAAACAAATATTCTTAAATTTAAAGAATTTATAAAAGAACATAAACAATTTATATTTAATATGATTTTATTAAATGCTGGTATGTTGATATTTGGTTATCTAGGAGAAGCTAATCATTTAAATAAAAAATGGAGTATATCAATTGGATTTATATTTTTATTATTAAACTTCTATTTAATTTATAAAGAATTTGGAGAAAAAACAAAAATAGGAAAATTAATGTTTGGATTTATGTTTATTATTTGGTCATTATATGGTGTTGCCGCTATGTTACCATTCTATTATAAAAATATATCATATAATATTTTAGATATTTTTGCAAAGAATTTCTTTGGTATTTTTATTTATATAATAATATTGTATGTTGCAAAAAATAAAAATGATTTAATAAAAAATATTTAAATTAATTATTTTTAAGATAGTTAAAAAATAAAATAAAAAATCCTAAAAAGAATTAATATAATAATTATTTAAAATGAATGGAAAAGTTATTTTTACTATTTTTGCTGGTAGAGAAGACCGTATGTCTTTATTAGTTAAATATCTTCATAAAGCACTTGAAAGAAAATTAATTGATGAAGTTCATTTTTGGAATTATACTAGAAAATCTGAAGATGATAAATATTTAAGAAGAATTAGTAATTTATTAAGAACTTCTTCATTAAAACATGATTATGAAGAAATTTATCCTTTATTTGTTTTTAATAATGATAATTTAGTTAGTTGTGATTTTCAAATAATGGCTAATTCTGATGCTCATATTCGTCTTAATGGAGATTCTAATGAACAGAAAGAAATTGTATTAGGTGGTTGGGGTAATAAATTCGCTGTTATTCGTCATCATGATGGAGGTCAAATATTTAATTTATATAATGCCGATACAAATCTTTACGATAAAGAAGTTTTAAGAAGAGGAGTTTATAATAAAGTAAGAATAGAAATAAATTATGGTATTTTATATATATTCTTGAATGGTCAGAAGATATTAGAAACACAAGTCGGGGGAGAATTTAAAATAAATAAAGTGGAAATTAAAACAGGATTTAATTCAGTTGGTATGTTCAAATATCAACCTATTATAAATCATGGTTTTTATTTAATGGATACATGTTTTAAAAAACCTTGGAATAATTATTATGACCATTATTCACATGAAGAATATAAAAATGATTTAATTATTAAATGCGATGATGATATTGTTTTTATTGATTTGGATAAATTCAAAGATTTTATAGATTTTTCTAGAAAAACAACAGATAAAGATTTAATTTTAGCAAATACTATTAATAATGGTGTATCAGCTTATTTTCAACAAAGTATTTTAGGAGTTATACCATTTGAATATGATACATATGAATTTCCAGTTGCAAATGGAGAGAATGGATTATGTGGTTCATTATGGGAGAGTAGACCAAAAGCAGAAAAGTTACATAAATATTTTATAGAAAATTATAAAAAAATAATTAGTGAAAAATGTGATTTTTCAGAAAAATATGGAAAAGAATATTTAGATGTTATGTCAAGATATAGTATTAATTTTTTTAGTTATAAAGCAAAAGATTGGTATAAATTAAAAGATTGTCAATTAGATGATGAAAGAAGTTTAACAGTTGATTTTGTTAAAAATAGTGAAAAGAAGTTTAAAAATATATTGTATATTGATTTTTATGTTAGTCACTTATCATTTTTTTCTCAAGATAAACATATGGATTTAAATAAAATTATTAGTGAATACAATAATATTTTTGAAAAAGAATTCAATAATTAATCATAAGCAACCCAATTTCGTGAAAAGAATACATCACTTAATAAAAAGTAACTGAAGAATATTATACCTCCTTTAATTGAGAATGTGAATAACATAAAAATTAATAATAAAACTAAATTATGATAAATTGAAGATGCTCTTCCTGTACCTAAACCAATATCAAAATAATATGGTACATACTTAGCTATTAATAATAGAATAGTAAAGAATGATATAATAAATTTATATGATAAATTATTAATACCTGATACATATGATAAAACAAAATTTAATACAAATACAAGAAGAATAATTTTAATAACATTTACATAATTATTTCCTCCTTCTAAATAAGTACACATATTATTACTCATATTTTTATTTTTACTAATTTTTTCACTACTTGTAAATGCAATAGATAAAACAGTTCTTTCAGAATCAGGATCAACACTAGGTGGAACTTGATGAACTGTTGTACCACCATTAAATAATGCAGCATCACCTTCATCAAAATTAATAGAATATTCTTCTCCTTCTTTATTTTTACATTGAAGAGGACTTATATTTCCTTTTCTTTTAATACAAACTACAATGTTATAAATTTCTGATAAATTTTGAGGGTCTACATGCCATAAATGTTGTGATTTATTACCAATGTATTGGTATATAGTAGCTTTATTTGATTCTAAATAATATAATTTAATACCAATTTTTTCTTCATATTTTTTTCTTAGTTTTTCACTAATTTCTTTAATGATTTCACTTTCATTTTCACTATAATTTTTACAACATTGATGTGTTTTTGTATTTTTTCTAGTAAAAAAACCAAAATCATATTTTTCGGGAATTTTAATTGATTGTAACTTTTCGATATCATTTTTTTCTAACATTTTTTCAGATTTAACACAAAATGGTTTAAGTTTCTTTTCATAATTTAATGGATCTAATCGTCTATACATATTAATTATTCTACGAACAATATTTTGTCCATAAAGATTCATTGCACCTGAATAATCAATTACAAATAATATAATAAAATAAATTACTATACTTAAATATTCTTTTCCTTTTAAAAATTTATTTCTATTATTTACAAATTTTTGTAAAAGTTTTTCTATATTTTTTACTGAATTCATTAAATATTATATTCTAATATTTATTATAATAAAAAAAATTATTTCCAAAAAAGTTTACTAATAAAAAATTTAAATTAATATTTTTTCTAAAAGTTCAATATTTTCAAAAGATAATAATAATGTTATTTTTTGTTTTGTCAATATTAATTCTTTTTTCTTTGTTAAACTTTTAATTCGCATAATTTCTTGTGTACCAAAATAAATAAACCATTCATATTCATCTGTTTTACCAACAACAATATTATAATTTTTTTTAATACATAAATCTAATAAAGTTGTATATAATTGAATATTTTCCTGGTCATTATTATCTAACATTTTATTAAAAGATTTTTCAACTATTTTATTAATATTTAATGGTTCAGATTCTTGATTAAAAGAACTTAATTGTTCTTCAATTAATTTTAATCTTTCTTTTTTAAGAAGTTGATTCTCTATTTTGCGTTTCATTTGATTCGTCAAATTTTGAATTTGAAAATGTATATCATAACTTTTATGTACTAAATCATCCATCTGTTTATTTATAATATTTCGCGTTTCACTTATATTTAATTTAATTGTTGCAAATGAATGATATATTTGTTGAAAAGCATCATACATTTCCTCCCATTCATTCCAATTATATTCTATTTCTTTTTCTGTCATTATCATTTGATTTGTTTTATAAAATTCTTTTGCAAATAAAATTGACCAAATAATACTTGCACCATCTAAACCTGCATTAGGTAAAAAGAGTATCCATTGATTACTATTAATTTTTTCAATATCAAATCTTTTTTTACCAACAATTCCTGATGATAAAGATATAAAGATACCAATAGGAAAACCTGTTTTAATTAAATCACGTTTGAATTTATCGATTTCATTTTTATTTAGAATAGATGAATAGAATTTAGATTCTAAAAGAATCATCATACCATTGTGACATTGAAGATGATAATCTGATTCAGCGGTTTTTTTACTAGTATTCGTGATAGTATCATCCGGAAAATAGTTTTGAACAATTGTTTCAACAATATTCTCACCGATAGCACCTTTGAAAGAGGATTTATTAGAGAATTCGGTGAATTTTTCAATTGAATTTTTAACGCGTTCAAGATTTTCAAACATACGTCCTTCAAAATTAGATAATAATTTTTCATTTTTATTTTCAAATTGTTGATGTAAAATATTAAATTGTTCTTGAATAGGTTTTTTCAGTATATCTTCATTAATATGTGTTTGAGTCATTTGATTAATGAAGTGTCCTAACTTTAAATATTCATTTAATTTTTTATTAATATAATCTGGATTCTCATTTGATAAATCTTTAAACCAAGGATTTAGTGATAAATCTATTTGAAGATTTACTGATAGATTATTATTAATTTTTATTTTTTCGTTTTCTTCTTCTCTAAAAGAACTTTTAATATCTTCATCATCATTTTTAATATCTTCATTTTTAATATCTTCAATATTAACTTTATTTTCTGAAAAATCTAATTTTGATATTTTAGAAATATCAGGTAAATTTTGATTAACCAAATCAAAACTTTCAATATTTAATAAATTTTTTGATGTTTTTTTATTTTTAGGTGGCATTTTAGATAATATTCTAGATATATTTATATTTTTTATTTTAAATTTCTAATTTGTTTAATTAAATAAAACTATTTAATTATATGAATAATCAAAATCACTAAAATGTTTACTATCCAAATCAAAATCTTCAATATATTTTTTAAATTCAGAATCAATTTCGATATTATGGTCTATTAAATAATGAATATATCCAGCAGGCCATACATAATAATCTAAATAATATTCGTTACATTTATTATTATTATTACAAATACGACATTTAGAGAATCCAATTTTATATTTAATTTTAGCATAATTTTTTTGTATCAAGATTAATTTATTAATAATATTATCAGAATTAATAAATTTTATTTTAGAAGGTATACATAATTTAAGTGGTAAAATTGGATGTTCTAAATTAGGATTATTATTTTCATAAAAGAATCCAATATATTTAATATTATTTGAAATCTTTATTTCTTTATAGTTAATATTTGTTGATTTAGAATTATTTGTATTATTAGAATTGTTAGAATTATTAACTATTTTTTGAAAATAATTTGTAAAAGTATTATCGTTTAAAATATTATTTTTTTCCATAATATTATAAGTGATATAATATTATTATTTGAGTTCTAAAAATATTTAATTAAAAAATATTTAAGTTAAAAATTAAAATTATAATATATAATAGAAGATAATTTTAAATGAAAAGTGTTATAGAAAAAGAATTTACCGAATTTAAAAAATATCATAAAAATATTAATAATATTTATTTTCATATTTTTTGTGGATTTATATATATGACTTTATTATTTTTATTATTTAAAGAATATAGTTATATATTATTATTTATATATTTTTTATTAATTTTATTTACACTTTCTGGGTGCTTTGAACAAAAAGATAAATACGTATTCCCATACACAGATCCAGGAAAAACGATTATCACTCAGCTTCCAGAGGTAGCCTGGATTGATGAAGATTATTCAGAGAATAATCTGAAAACAACTAAAAATATTATTATTTCATTTATAATACTTATTGTTTTATTTGTTATGATTTATTGTTTTAAAAAATATAGAATAATTGATTCATTAAAATTTTCAACAAATACTAATACAAAATTAATAATATTATTTTTAATATTTTATTTTTTACCTGAATTATCGCATAAATTAACAAAAGAACCAGCAATGTTAAATATTAATAATATTACACCTTTATCAATATTTGTAAATATATTTTATCTTTTACCTTTCAGTTTAATGTGTTTACCTTATTTTAAATAATTTATATCTTGACCAGTATAAAAATACAATAAATAAATAGATAAATATTAAAGATAATAAAATATAATTAATAATTTTTAGTATATTTTTATAAACAAATTTTATTTTTAATACATATTTCAAAATAATAATTGAGATAATTATTATAGATAATACAATATATTTTGTATAATTATTATTAGAAAATTGACATAATAATCCAAAAAAAAATTGATAATAAGTTTCTGGTTCTGTTCCAGTTTCCATCATATATCTTGTAATAGACTCATAATATAAATATATATTTTTTATTGATTCAACATAGTTTTTTGAATATTTGCAATTTTCACAAACAATATAATGAATTTTTAACATAATTCTTGGTGTTAATTTTTCTTTTTCTTTTATAACTTGATGTGTTGATTTATCAAAATCAAATGCAATATAATCACCTTTATTTAATTTTTTACCTACATTAAGATTATTAAAATATGTGATAATATTATCATTACCATTAGTAAGTCCTATAAGAATTCTATAAAATTTAATTCCATTAAAATTAAAAAAACAATCTTTATGAATATCATAATTACCAGTAGCACCATATAAATTTATTTTATTTAAGTTATTTTTAGGGTTAGAATAATATATTTCATCCATTTCTTTAGCACTAATTTTTATACAATTTTCACTACCATCACATAATTTATTCCAAAAATCATTTTTTTGTATTTGTTCTACTTTTGATTTTATATATGGGGACATATCATTAAACCAAGTATGATATGTAGATTTATTTTTATCAGGGATTGTTTTATAATATTCATTCGATATATCATCTAAAATATTTTTTAATTCATTTGGTAATTTACCGATACCAACTTTACCTTCAATATCATCTCTAAATGTAAATAAATTATTCATTGTATCTTTATATATAAATAATATATATATTTTATAATATTTAAGTTAAAAATTATAAAATAATTTATTGATTGTAAGTTTTATCACTTTCAATTCTACCTTTTTCAATTTTAATAATTCTATCACATATATTCATAATAGATTCATCATGTGTGATTAAAATCATTGTTGAATTTTTACATAATTCTTTTAATACTTTAACAATTAAATTTTTATTTTCTGGGTCAATAGCACCGGTTGGTTCATCGAGAATAACAATTTTATTTTTATTACCAAAAGCGCGTAAAATATGAACTAATTGTTTTTGTCCTCCTGATAATTTATCACCACCAACACCTACATCGGTTTCAAGACCTTTTTGAAGATTAGCAAAAATAGATTTTACACCTAGACGTTTAATTAAATCATCAATTTCTTTTTTAGTGAATTTGTTACCATATTGTATATTTTGGTAAATAGTACCATTAAATAATTTATTATTTTGATTAACATAACTTATTTGACTTCTGATGGAATTGAGATCATATTTAGTTATATCTTTATAATCGAGAAGAATCATTCCTGGTTCAACAGGATAGAATCCCATAATAAGTTTAATTAGAGTAGATTTACCATTACCAGAATGACCAATAATACAAACTTTATCTTTATCTTTGATATGTAAATCGAAATTTTTGAATAATTTAGTATTAGGGATATAACCAAAACTGAGATTTTCAATGCGGATATCACCAGTTTGAAGTTTGATTGGTGGTTTTAATTTTGTTAACTTTTTATCATTATGAATTTCACCTAAGAATGGATCAACTTCTTTTATAACACCAAAATAATGAATTAAATCAGGTAAAGAAGAAGATATAGTACTAATGCATGGAAGAAGATAAATAACAGTAATGAAAATGGCCATTAAGAGTTGGAAAGATATTTTTTTAGTGACATATAGATAAGTAGTGTAACCGTTCAATAAGATAAAAATACAGATATCAAAGAAAGAGTTAAGATGACGAATATTATTAATACAATCTAAATTTTCTTTGTATTTAGAAGAGTATTTTCCAGTTTGTTTATAATATTCTTTAAGTTCATTTTGAACATTTCCGGAAGAATAAATAGAAAGAAGATTTGATAATTTATTTTGAACTTCTTCACTATTTTGTTCAAGTAGATGATGACGTTGATTAGATGAAATAATACATTTTTTGCATCTAAAATAATTAATAGTATAAACTAAAATAAGAGATATTGTTAATATAAATCCTAAACCGGGATTAAGAATATAGAAATATATATTAATAATAATTATAGCAACAGCTTTAGGAAGAATCCAAATAGTGATATCAGTTGAAAGTTCACGAAGAATGGTAGGTATTGTGTTAATACGAGAGACTATTTTACCAAGTTCCAAATCAGTATAATTATTTTGATATTTAACAAGGAGATTGGTATAAATATAATTAAGAATAAATTCATTGAATTTAGGAATAAGAATAGATTCTACCCAATGAATAATACCATCGGATACTTTAACAACAATTAATAAAATAGCGATTAATACTAAAAAATAGATAATAGTTTTACTTTTCGTTTTTTCATTAAGATTTTCGAAAAATTTACTATATAATTGGGGGATAGCAATAGCTTCGAGAGGATATGCTAAAATTGTAAATAAAAGAAAAATACATACCATAGTACGATAATCATATAAAAAATCTTTAGTTATATTCCAAGTGTGAATCATTTTAAAAGAATAAATTTAAAGTTCCTAATAATGATAATTATATTTTTTATATATTTTTTATTTTTATTTATATTTTTTAAATAAATAAAAAGTTAAAAATTTAATAATATAAAAAAAAATATATAAAGATTTATAGAGAATAAAAATAAAAAATGTTACCAATTATTCAACCAACAATGCGTCTTTCGATGTCGAAAGAATATATAAGACCATCAAAAACAGCAACAGATAAAATGCAATCAAAAGATGAATTAAATAAATTTTTAAGTGATTATGAAGAAGTAAAAGAAGAAGATGTAAATTTTTTACCAATGGGTCAATTATTAAGATACATTGGATATGATAAAAAAAATAAAAGAGAGATATTCAGATATGGAGGTTTATTAAAAAAAGTAGCAAAAGATTATTTAGTATTACAAGGAAAAAATGGTATGACATTTAGTTGTCAAAGATATACATTAGATGATATGGGAAATAATATACATACAACAAGATTTTTTAAGAAAATGAAAGTAGAACAATTAGTAAGAGATGAATATGAGGATGTATTAGATAAATCAGAAGGATTAATTAAACAACAACAATCAATAATAGATAAACAGAAGAAAGAATTAATGACATTGAAAAAACTATTGGAAGAACAAGAGAGAGGAGAAAAAACAAAATCTAAAAAAAAATAAAAAATAAATTTATTCTTCTTCAAAATCATCGTCACTATCTTCATGAGAATCTAAATCAGAATCTGAGTTAAAATCATTATCATAATCAAAATTAGATTTAATTTTTTTATTATTATTAGAAAGATGAATTTCTAATTTAATATTTTTTTTAGTACCTCCTGATAAATCTGTTAAAGGATTAAAAAAACCAGAAAGAGAAGTTTTTAAAAATTCAACATTATTAGATTTAAGAATAGATTCAAATTCTTCTGAAGTTTTTGGATTAAATATATTATTTAATTGATTTTTATTTTTTTGAGCTAAATGTTTTAATAAATCACAATTTAAAGCATAAAAATAAAATATATATTCATGTTTATGTTGATTAACACTTTCACCTTCTATTTTTGGTGCACATGGTCCATAATAACCAAATAATTTATTAGTATTTAATCCTTGTTTAACTTTAATATCAGGATATTGTTTATAACAATTTAATAAATCAGTAGAAGTAATATTATTATATTGTGCACAAGTATTATTTGAAAGTAAACCTATAGAATTTAAAGATTTATCAATAAAAGGAATATACCAATGAATATGATTATTAGCAACAGGATGAATATCTTGTAAAATTAAAGCGAAAGATTCAATATTAAAAGAATTATTAGTAGAATTAATATTCCAAGAAACTGAAGGAGATATATTATTGCCGTATTTAGGACAAAGAAACTTTTTATTAATATTATTAGTCCAATTAGGTATAGATAAACTGATTTGATTATTATTCATAATAAAGAAAATAAGAATAGATTCTAAATATTGATTAGAAAAAAAGAATTAAAAAAATAACTAAAAATAAAAAGGAGATAAATTTATAATTTAATTTTCACCGATAATATTATTAGAACATTGAATCATGGTATTAAAAGATTTAAAAGATAAATTATCTAATAAATTTAATTTAATTTTATAATTATCAGAATTAAAATCTTCAATAAATTTAATCCAAATACTAAATATTTTATTTTGGTCATATAAAAGAGAATTATCTATAGTGGAGTGAATAAATTCTTCTTTTTTTTCTTTATTTAAATTTAAAAAATAATAAAAATCTTTTATAAAATCTTCTTCATTATTTATAATAAAAGCATTTTTCCGATGTATATATATATCATCAGATACATCAGATTTTAAAATAAAAAGAGGAATACCACAAACACCTGCTTCTAAAGGTGATTTTCCAAAAGTTTCTGAAGTACTTGGAAAAATAAAAAATCTATTATTTAGTTGGTAATATAAATCAAATATTTTATTGGGTTTTAGCATACCATGAAAAATAATTTGCGATTTATAATTATCGAATTCTTTAAATATTTTATTTTTAAATTCAGATAAATAAGGACCGTCACCAATGAAATGAAAATTAAAATTAGTATTAAGTTTATTAATAATAGAAGGTAAAATATTTAAAATAAAATCTATATTTTTTTCTTTTGAGATGCGTCCAGTATATATAAAGTTAAAATGATTATTAAGATAATTATCAAATTTATAATTTTTAAAAACGGATAAATCTAATTCATTAACATTAACGATAAATTTAGTAAAAGATTTATATTTTTCTACCATTTTTTTTCCAGTGACAATAATACCAGAAAAATTATTGTTTTGAAGATTAAAATTAAGTTGATTAATAAAAGAAGAACTAAATTTAAATATTTTATAAACATTATTAATATAATATTCATAATCAGTATGCCAATTAGGTAAAATATTAATTTGAGGATATTTTTTTTTAAGTTTAATTAAATGTTCATATATCCATATGAATTCACCATTGAGTATAATAACTTCTTTTTTTGTTGTAATCAGATTATTAATCATTTTATAAGAAGGTATTGGTACTTTAATATCTTTATAAAAAGGAACACGAATACCTTTAGATAAATAATATTTAGTATTTTTATAAATTGGAAAAGGATTATCATTATTTTTTGAACGAGTAAGAATAATAGATATATTTATATGTGAAAAATTATTATTAATAAATTGAATAAATTTAGTATATTTATTAGAAACACCATTAATATTTTCAAAAATATTAGAAAGTATAAATATGATATGAATATTTTGCTTAAAAATATTTAAATTATTAATCCAGTTATGTTCAAAATTCATTTTTATTGATATAAAATTAGATAAGTATCTAATAATAAAAATATAAAGAAAAATTAAATTAATCGAGAGAAAAAGAAAAAGAAGATTTATAAGGTTGATTTTTATTAGTAAAATTAGATAAAACAAAAAAATTAAGAAAATTTTTATTTTTTAAAATTATATTATCAATATTATTAATATCATTATTATTTTCAAAAAAATAATCATTAAATATTTTTTTTGAGGAAGAATTAAATGATAGATTTAGATTATTTTTATTTAAATAATTAATATTTAATTGATATTTTTTATTATTTTTTATTTTTCCTTTATATTTTTTTGTAGAATTATTAATATTAATTAAAATATTATTATTTTGGTAATTGATTTTTATATAAAATATATTATTATTATTTTGAAAATAATTTAAATTAAGATTATTATTGATAAAATCATTTTTTAATTCAAATTCTGAAAAAATAATAAAAAATGATAATTCTAAAGGTAAATTAATTGAAAAATTAAATGGTAAAATAAATTCGTTTATATTATTATCTTCTAAATCTATTTTTTTTGATATTAATAATTGAAAAGAATTATTAAAATTTAATGTTATTATACCTTTATCTATTTTGTAAGGTTTGACATTATTATTATTATTATTATTATTATTATTATTATTATTATGATTATTAAATAAAAAAGAATAATTATTTTCTGAGAACCATTCAGGTTTGTATTCTATATTTTGACAATAAAATTCGTTACAAGAAAAATTATTTCCCATTTTTAATAAATTAAAGATATTAAAGATATAAAATAAAAAAAAATAAAAAAAAATACTAAAATTATTTATTAATTAATTAAAAATAAAATAGCACTTTATAATATAGAAGAATGTTTGATATTCAAAAATTTATAACAAATCATATTAAAAAAGGAACTTTAAAAAATCTTTCATCTGAAACTAAATCATCTAAATATCTTTACATGACTTTAGTTTGTCTTTTAGTTTATACCATGAATAAATATAAAAAAAATAATAGTAGTCATATTTCTAATAATTGTCATTCTTGTGGTTCTCCTATAAATAAATGTTCTTGTAATTCTCATATAAATGATTCTAATGATTGTCATAGTGAATATACTCCTTGTTCACCTCCTGAACATCATTGTGAATCTTCATGTGAACCTTCATGTGAACCTTCATGTGAACCTTCATGTGAACCTTCATGTGAACCTTCATGTGAACCTTCATGTGAAACTTCATGTGAAACTTCATGTAAATCTTCAGATAAATCTGAATATCCATGTGGAGGATGTAATAATTGTAATTATTGTAGAAAGAATTGTGGAGAACCATATGTTGATTATTGTTCAGCAACATTTTGCAAACAATACAATAGTAATTGTTGTGTAAATCCTTGTTATTTATCAATTTTAGTAAATGAAAATCATTTATGTATTCCACAATTTAATTTGAGAAATGTACCAGGATGTATTGATTTCTTTTATTCATTCTATGTATGCAATTTATCTTCAACAAATATTAATTCATTAATAATGATAAAAGATTTATTACAATGGATGACTACAGGAGTAACTATTGGTCCAGATGTATTACCCGATGATATTTATACAATTTTCTTTGTATATAAAGATAGATGTGGAAATTTGTGTTGTTATGAGTATTTAAAGATTTTCGTAAATACAGATGAATGTGGTACTCGTACAGCATTTGTATCAAAAGGAAAAGATTATTTATGTATTGTTGATAAAATCAATTTCTTATTAATAGGATGTGAAGGATGTCCATTAATTTTAGATTTACTTAATGGTTCTGAATATTATACATACAATATTACTGATACATGTCCTATAACATTAATTCAATTCTTGAGTGCATTATTATCATTATATTTGATACCTGATTGTTTATTAGGAAAACAGATAATATATGATGTATCATATTGTAATGAAAATCAAAAACAATTAGAATACTTTTATCAATTCTTTAATTGTGAATGTGGTATTTCTACCAATTGTTAAAAAAAAAGAACCTAAGGTTCTTTTACACCTTTTTGAAATAAAATAAAAATAAATAGTTTAATAATAATTTTTTTAATATAATAATAATATAATATTTTTGTATTATTAAATAAATAATAAAAATGAGAGAATTTAAAGTAATATTTTGTGTATTTGCTGGTCGTGAAAGATTTATGAATATATTGAATCGTTATATAATAAAATTATTAGATAAAAATTTAATTGATGAATATCATATTATGAATTTCACAAGAAATATAAATGATTCAATTTATTTAGAGAAAATACATAAAGAATTAAATCTTAAATTTAATAACAGAATATTTTTACATTTTACTGATGAAAATAAAATATTATTGGAAAATAATCAAAATAATAGAGTGCTGGAGCTAAATCAAAAAAATGTTAATTCTAATTCTAATTCTAAATGGGATTATTTTTATAAGAATTTAGGTAAGAGTATAGGTGATGAAAATTCAATAATAATAAAATGTGACGATGATATATTATTTATTGATATAAATAAATTTGAGGAAGTTTGTTATAAAAGATGGAATGATAGAGAATCATTCGTCGTTCATTCAAATTGTATAAATAATGGTGTTTGTACTTATTTTCAAAAAGAATCTTTTCCAAAAATATCTCAATTTATATCTGAATATCCTAAAGGTGGAATATGTGGTCCTATATTTGAAAATCCTGAATTAAGTGCTATAATTCATTATGAATTCTGTAATTCTTTACTTTCAGTTGATGATTATTCAAATATTTTAAAAAAATATTATTTAGATAGTGATAAATATATAACAACAAGAATCTCAATTAACTTTGTATTTTTACATGGAAAAGATATACCATATTTAAATTTAATTGGTAAAAGTGATGAATATGAATTAAGTTCAAAGATACCTGAATATTTAATGCGTCCAAATAGAATAATTGGAGATTTTATTACTTGTCATTATAGTTATGGAAATCAAGATAGAATACTAAAAAATAGAAAAGATTTAATAGATTTATATGATAAGTTAACTTTAAAAAATATTAAAATAGATAATAATTTTGATATCACCAATATTAATAATTCTATAAAACTTAAATCAATACAATATATTTTAAATAACAATGATGAAGTATATAAAGTAAAAAATCCATTTAATGATAATGATTATAAAATAAAAAATGCAGGAAGTAACAAGTATTTATATTATGAAAAGGAAACAAATACAATAAAATTAGAAGAAAGCGAAGCGCTAAAATATAATTATTATACTATAAAAAATAAAAGAGAAATATTATACGGAATATATCCATTAACAAAATATAATATACCTAATAATTTTATAAATGATTTATTATATGCAAAATGTATGTTAGATAAGAAGGAGAAAGAGATTGAATTAATAGAAAAAGATAATACATATATAATATATTTAAAGAAGCATGATGTTTATTTAATGGAAGAGAATGGTAAATTAATATTTAAATCTTTAAAACATTTAAAAAAAGAAGAAATACATGAAGAATTAGAAAAAAATAATTATAGATGGATAATAGACAATGAAGATAGTAAAAGAGAATATATAGAAGTAGAAAGGATAATAAAAGATTATGAAAAAGAAAGAATAACAGAAATAAAGTGTATAGAAATAAATTATATAGATAGAGAAACAGGTGTGGAAATAACAAACCCATATTATGGATGGAAATTAGAAACAATATTAAATATTGATTAAATTCATAAAATATAAAAAGACAAAATATAAAAAGACAAAATATAAAAAGACAAAATATAAAAAACAAATATAAAAAAACAAAATATAAAAAAAGAGAAAATAAAAAATGATAAAATAGTAGTAAAAGATGAATGAATTAATAAAAAAAAATATAAATAATATTTTAAAAAATAAAAATAATAAACAAAATAAAGAGATATATGATTTTATAAAAAAACAATCAGATGAACAAATAAACCAATATGATATGAAAATAGAAACTACACAAAATATTTTTGAAAGGTTAAAAGATAAAGAATATTTAAAAAAGATGTTATATTATGTGATTGTTAAAGATGGAAAAATATATACTTTATTTGAAGATGTTAAAGATGGTGATAATAGGAAGAAAATAATAATAAAATTTTTAATACCTTTATTAAAAAAAATAAGTAAAAATAATAAAAATATTAATTTATTTATACCATTTTATATAAGTGACACTCATTTTTATCATGATAATGATATACCATTTTTAGTAGAATCTAAACCGAGAAATAAGAAAGGTATTGTTTTTCCAGATTCAAATAATTTAGCAATGAAATTAGAGGATAAGACAATTGATTATGATGAATTTATGAAAATAATAAATGAAAAAAAATGCCAAAATGAAAGTAAAAAGAAATCATTAATATTTTTTAGTGGTGCAAATACAGGAGCAGATAAACATAATGTAAGAATGACTTTAAAAAATATAACACAAAAAGATAAAAATTATGAAATATTTATTGATGAAACTTATTTTCCATTATATCATTTTTGTGAATATAAATATTTATTAAATTTACCTGGACATCAACCATGGTCATATAGATTAACAAAGATTTTACCAATGGGAAGTTTAGTTATAGATGTAAATGTTTTACAAGAATATTCAGATATAAAAGAATATAATGAACAATGGATACAATGTTATATTGATTTTTTTAAAAGAGATGAAGATTATATACAAATAGATTATCCATGGATAGAAAATAGAACATCAGATGATTATGTATATAAATTATATTATCAGATAAATCAAGTATATAAATATTATGAAGGGAATCAAGCGGAATATAGAAAGATAGTAAAAAATGCAGAAAGAAAATCAAATATGATGAGTATGAAAGTATTTGAAGATACAATGATGTATATAATATTAAAATTTAATGAAGAGATGATAAAAGTAAATGGTGAAAAAAAGTTTAATGAAAATTTAGATTATTTTTTGAAAAATCAAATAACAAAATCAGAGAAAATAAGAATAATAGATTTATAAAATTTTTATAAAAAAAATAAATAAAATCTAAAATAAAAATAGGTATTTAAAAATAAAATATGGAACAAAATATAATGAATAAAAATTTAATAAAAGAATTAGGTGAAGTTCAATATCTATTGAAAATAGATAATATAAATGAAGAAGATATTATAATAAATAATGGAAAAAATGATACTAAAATAGAAAAATATTTTATGGAAACTTTTAAAAAAAGAGATGATTTATTAAAAAAAATAAAAGAGAATAAAAATTCACAAGAAGGTATATTAAAAGCAAGAAATACAACCCGTAAAATTAAAATATATAATTCTTTATTTAAAATATTTACAAATAAAGATAATTATGATTTAATAGATATAGATAAAAATAATAATTTTATAAAAAATAAATTATCAAATATTCAATATGAAAATTTATTAATAAAACCTGATTTAACTAAAATATCAAATTTATATAATAAAAGTGAATTAAATATATATGATTGTTATAAAAAATTAATGAATAATCTACCAGAATTATATTTACATTTAAAAGAAAATGGAAATGTTATATTTATATATGTAAATCCATCATATGATGCACTTAAATTTATATTTTTATGTTCAATATTATTTGAAGAAGTATATTTAATACATAGATACATGATATTTTGTAAAAATTTTAAAAATGATATTAAACATTTAAAAATAATAACAGATATCAATCAAAATGATTATAAATTTTATCTTTCAGAAAAAATAAAATTAGATAAGATATTTGAATATTTAAAAATTCATATAAAATTAGATTATAATTTTAAATATGAATTAGTTGTAAAAAGAAAAAAAGATTTATATTCACAATATTTTTATAATTATTTAAATTTTATAAATCAATTAGGTTTAGATACTATTCATAATATAAAAAAAAATATAAAAAGAATAGAAAAATTAGTAAAAAATAAAGAGAAAAAAAACCTAGAAGAAATAACTACATATGATGAAAAATATTTAATAAAATTATTAAATAAATACAAAGTACAAAAAATATTATTTATTGGCGATGATTTTAAAAAAATATTAAATCAAAATAATAATCAAACAAATATCTTAGACATAACAACATTAAATAAAGAAGATGATGTTATGATAAAATTAAATACATTTTTAGCACAAAAATTAAAATTTGATACTATTTATTTAGAAAATATAAATGATTTTAATGATTTATTATTTTATATTATGTTTTCTGAAAAATTATTAAATAAAGATAAATTATTAATTATAAATAATGCACATTTTAATGATATTAATAAATGTATGGAACATGTTAATAATACATTAGAATCTTATAAAAAAATAGATGGACCGGCAAATTATGCTTATTATTTAAGAACAGCAATGAAATAAATTAATTATTATTTAATAATTCAATAATTCTTAGTTTACAAACATTTGGGTCAAAAATGTTATCATTAAAAGATTCTCCAAATATATTATTTTTCTTGAGAAAAGCATCAAACGCCTTATGATCTATAAAACAACCAATTTTTTTAAAATCATCAAATCTTTCATTATAACCAGGTTCAATATTAATAATATTAATAATTAATCTTTCAATATTATCAAAAATAATTAAATTATTATTTTTAATATTAAATTCTTTAAGTCCTTTAGGTTTAAAAAAAAATAAAAATAAAGTAAAAAAAAATTTTAAATCAATTTTTTTCCAATCTTTATTAAAATATGAATTTGTAAAAGTAGGATTATGTAAACTTTTCATATTTGAATATTGAAATTGAGATAATACTAATGATTGATTATTGATTAAAATAGATGAAAATGAAAAATCAATTATTTTAACTTGTATATTTTCATTATCTATTAGATTTGAATTTGAATTTATATTATAATTAATAACAACATTTTTAACATGTAAATCTCTATGTACAAAAAAGCATTTATTTTGATAATAAATTAAAATATCACATAATTTAATTAAAATTATTTTAATAAATTGAATATAATTTTCACAAGTATACAATTTAGTATTAAAAAGTATTTCAAAAAGATTTGAAGATTCAAAACTAATTCTATTATTTTTATTTGATTTATTCATAATAGTTAATGATAATTGAATATCATCTTTTTTTTCTTTGTTTTCTGATAATGGTAAAGAAGGTTCTTTATTTTCATTTTCAAAATCAAATTTAATATCATAAATATTAGGTACAAAATTTTTATTAAGTTCGTATAAATATTTTTGAATCATATAACTAAATAAAACTTGTGTTGAAACATAACTATTAATAGGATATTTTTTATAAAATTTAGTAAATAAAGTTCCATTATTTTTTATACCGTTTTCTCGTTGTGTTTCTGACATTATTCTTAAATTTTCATATTTATAAATTATTTTTTTATTTTTATTTTCTTTAACTTTTCCATAAAGACCTTTTGCAACATTTTGTCCTTCAATATTAATTTTTATATTATTATTATATAATATGAATGATATACACATCATAATATTTTCTCGATATAATAAAAATATATCATTATAAATTGATTCTATTGGCATTAAATATAAATTAATTAATTCTTTAAGGGCAATTTTATAATTATTTTTAAAATAGTTTTCTAAAGTATTCCCTCTATTTGATGTTTTTAAAAAAGATAATTGATTAATACCTAACATATCAATTGTCTCATCCCAATCATATCTTCCTGAAAATTTATCATTATTTCTTTTTTTTTGTTCAATTTCTTGTAAAAATTGAGTTTGTTCTTCAGTTGTTCTTGGTTCAAAATCATAATTACATTCTTTAGTTTTTAAATGTTTTTTTTTTGTAAATAATGATAAATTATAATTATTTTCTCTCAAACCATTCGTAAATCTTTTTTTCAATAATGAAGCTTCATTATTTGTTCTTTGATATGCATTATTCATTGTTTCTTTACTTATTTTTAAAACTAATTGAATCCAATTATTAATCAATTGAGGTCTTGAATTATTTTCATTTCTTTTCTGTCGAATACTTTTACCATTATTATTTTTAATTAATTCCATTTGTAAAAGTTGATGTAGAGACCTTTCATTATTACGAATCCATCTTAATAATCCATATTTTCTTTTTTGTATATTAGTCATTTCTTTTTCTAATTGAAAAGTACTTTTACCATAAAATTGCCTATAATTTCTTAATAATTCATTTAAATGTCTTAACATACTATTATAATCATATGGAAAAGCTTGTAATTGAAGTTTTGCAATATTTGTTATTTCTTGCATTTTATCTTTTTTTATTCTACCTTCTTCATTATTTGAAAAAACTGTTCTTCTATAATTTTCAATTTTTCTATTAAGTTTATCATACATATTTAAATCATATTTTGCAATAGAAACTTGAATAATCGGATCCATTGTATTTAAAAACCATTGTTCATAAGAAGTGAAAATATTCATTTTAATATAAATAATAAATAATATTTACTATATTTATAAAATATAAAAAAAAATAAAAATTGATAAAAATAGAAGAATGATAAAAGATTTTAAAAATATATTAATAAATATTCAACATATGTTATCAATAAAAAAATATGATAATATTGAAATAAAGTTAGAAAAAAATAAAGTAATAAAGAATGAGTTAGAAAAATATGGTATACAAAGAAATAAATTAATAGAAAAAATAAAAAATAAAAAAGATACAAAAAATGTGTTTTTTAAATCTAGGCAAAAATTTAGTCTATTAAATGATGAAATAGAAAAAACATATTTTGATATTTTTACAAATGATGAAAAGTATCATAAATTTTATAAAGATGATTTTGATGATAAAGATAAAAATAAATATAAAAATATAGCATTAAAATCTAAACATTGGATTGGTAGATTATATGATTCTACTTATGAACAATCAGAAGATAGTTTAAAATCTTTAATGAAAGTTTTACCAAATGTATTTAATAATTTACAATCTAATGGAAATTTATTATTATATTTTTATTATCCGGTACCAAATTTAAAATTATTTTTATATTTATTGACATTATATTTTAATGAAGTTTATATAGTTGGTAAAAATATTATATTTTGTAGAGATTATATAAATAATATAGAAAATATAAATAAATTAAAAGATATTATAAAAAATGATTATAATTATAGTATAATTTTACCAAATTCTAAAAAATTAGAATATAAATATATAGATACTTATTTTAAATATTGGTTATTATATGATATATATTGGCATTTAATATTATATTATGATGATAATGATAAAAAAATATTTTTATTAAATGAATTAAATTTTATAAATGCTATTCGAAAATTAAGATTAAATAAATCTAAATATATTGAAAAAACAATAACTAAAAAAATTAAAGATATTGATAGTTATACAAAAGAAGGTAAAATTAATAAAAAAGATAATAATTTTTTTAAAGATGTATTAAAATATGATAATACATACGAAAATAATTTTATAGTAAAAAATATTGAAAAAAAAAAATCAAATAATATAATTTTGATAGGTGAAAATAATTTTATTTATAATTATGTATTAAAAAATAAAAAAATAAAGATGATAATTATTAATAATACAAAAAATAATAAAAAAGATGAATTTGAAAAATTATTAAATATTAAAGATGAAAAAAGTACTGAAAATATTAAAATAACTAAAAAGAATCCTAATGATGTACTATTTGAAAATTTATATAAAAAAAATAATATTGATTGTTTTATTATTAATCAAATTATAACAAAAGAAAATGAATATAATGAATTATTATTAAATATTCAATTAATGGAAAAAATTTTAGATAAAAATGGTATTATTATTATTTTAAATACTCAATTTAAAGAAATTAATAATTGTATTTTAGAATTGGAAAATAAACATAATTTACTTAAAAAAATTGATGCTATTGGTAGTATCTGTGTATTTAAAAAAATATAAAAATTATACTTTTCTTAAAGATTCTCTTTTACTAAGTTCTCCTTGTAAAAGTACTCTTTCACCAATAGGTGTTTGTGTAGCTTTTTCAATATCACGAATACCTTTGACTAATTTAATAACTCCGGATGGTTCAATTGATGAAGAATGGTCAGAACCCCACATAGTTCTATCTAAAGTAATATGTCTTTCAATCCATGTAGCACCCATTGCCACTGCAGCAAATGTAGTGACTAAACCATACTCGTGACCACTATAACCAATCTCTTTTCCAACCCATTTAGTTTTAAGATGATGAATATAATTTAAATTTAATTCTTCAACTGGACAAGGATATGTTGAATTTGTATGCATAATAACATCTGGATTACATACTTCAATACATTTTTCTATCTCCTCTTCAGTACTCATTCCAGTACTTACAATTAAATAATCGAATTTTTCACGAGCATATTTACAAAGTTCTAAATCAGTGATAGATGCAGAACCAATTTTACCTATTTTAGTAAATTTAGCCATAATATCAACACTAGGTAAATCCCATACACTTGCAAAAAATTCAATACCTATCTGATTTGCATATTCATATAATTCTTTTAATTGTTCTTCTGAAAATTCTATGCGTTTTTTATATTCCAAATAAGTCATTTTACCCCAAGGAGTATCACGAATTTTACTTTTTTGATTTTCAGGAACACAAACATCAGGTTCGCGTTTTTGAATCTTAGCATAATCACAACCAGATACTTTAGCTAAAAGCATTAATTGTTTGCATAAATCAATCGAACCATTGTGATTAATACCGATTTCGGCAATAATTTTAATTTTATTTTGAGACATTTTTATAATTTTATGTATTATATTTTATATAATTATTATTTTAAGTTGAATTTAAACCCCTTTTTTCTTTAATAAAGAAAAAAGCCGTTTACGGGAAAAAAGAAAAATATTAATTAAATATTTAGAAATTAGTACTTAAAGAAATCTATTTTAAGATAAAAAAAAGAAAATATTAATTAATTTTTATTTATTTAAAAATTAGTACTTAAAAAAACCCATTTTTCTTTTTATAAAAAAGACCGCATCTTCGATGCCTGGCCGCAGCTAACTAGTTAGCTGTCATTTTGTTATGCAAAATGCACCAGCCTTTAGGCGTCTGGTGTCATGCAAATCTGTTTACGGCAAAAAGAAAAATATTATTCTTTAATAAATTTTTTGATATAATCTTTATTAGAAAACATTTGATAACCTAAATATATACTTGGAAATATCCATGTTATTGGCAAATGCAAATATTTTTCTTTTTCAATACAATAAGCAATACCTATACCTCTGAATAGATTAGTCATATAAGTAGTTATTCTTATATTGATAGGTTCAGATACTTCACTTAAAATTTTATATGTAATTTGATTCATCTTTTATTTTAATTTTGATTAATTAATTTTATAAAAATTTTTTTAAATTGAAAAAAAATAAAATTTAAGAATAATTATGAGAAGGTTTGTAAACAATTCTTCTCAAATCATCTTTTTCTTTTTCTAATAATTTAATTTTCTGTTCGGCTTCATTAAGACACCATTCTAAATATTTGATTTTCTTCTTTAATTCTTGATTTTCAACTTCTTCTTGAGTTTTTCTATCCTCATAATATGGAATAGTTTGTTGAATTAATCTCGGGTCTCTAACTGGAATCTCTTGTCTAATTTGTAAACGAGGGTCTTGTTGTTGATACCGAATTCTTTCGATAAGTTTATCGATCGGTCTCTCAATAGGTCTCTCGATAGGTCTCTCAATAGGTCTCTCGATAGGTCTCTCGATAGATGTACGAGAAGAATCAACTTCAGACCGAAGTCTTTTCCGACCGGATTCATTATCAGATTCTCTATAATTTGATACATTCGGTGTGACATGTGAAATAAAATCGTAAGTTTTTCCATTGAATAAATGAGAAAGATTAACATCTTGAATAGTTAATTCAAGAGGAAAAATAAATTCTCTAATATCAATTTTCAAATAATATTTATTAGTATCTCTATCGAATAGAATACAATCAATAAAATTATCAATAAATCTATGTAGTTTTTGGCATCTAGTCTTATATACTTCTGTATAAAGTAAAATTCCAAAAATAATAACAAAAACATTAATTCTACAATAATAGTGTTCTTGACCTTGATAAATTCTCATTTTATATTTATTAAGATAATTCATAATAAATTCAATATACTTAAAAAAATTGTTATCTTCTTTAAGTTTATCAATAATATTTTTAGCATCTTCTCTAGAAAATTCTTTTTCAATATTATATAAACAATATGTATATAATCCTATAAATTTATTCCTAGTATGTTGAATATCATTCATTTTTGTTTTTTTTGTTTTTATTAAATAAAAATTTTATAATATAAATTATAAATTAATAAATATTTTAAAAATAATTAATCAAATTTTTATTATATTTACGTATACGTATAAAGATAATAATATTAATCTTATTTATTATAAAAATGGATAATTCTATATACAGAATCAGAGAAGCTGATTCTCTTAGTCGCCAGAGCGCTAAAGCTCTCAGTACTTACAGAATTGACCAAAGTCAATTTTCTAGGTTGTCCCACTACGTGGGAACTTACGTATTAATACCTGCACGTAGTGGTTCAAAGGGAATAAAACATAAAAATATTAAATTATATAAAGGTCTTCCCTTATTAGTACATAGTATAAAAATAGCTCAAAAATGTGTTAAATATATTAAACCAGAGAATATTTTTGTATCAACAGATAGTGAAGAATATGCTAAAATAGCAAAAGAATATGGTGCAACTATATTAAGTTTAAGACCAAAAGAGATAAGTGATGATTTATCGACAGATTTGGAGGTTTTTCAACATATGAATGAAGAATTAGAGAAGAACGGTATACCGAAACCTGATTTATGGATTCATTTAAGACCAACATATCCGAATAGAAGTTTAGAATTATTAGAAGATACAATAGAGACATTTATAAATAATTATGATGATTATGATAGTTTAAGAACAATAATACCATATGAAAAAACACCATATAAAATGTATCATATGGAAGGTACACAATTAATACCAATTTTTCAAAAATATAAAGATATAGAAGAACCGTATAATCAGTGTAGACAATTATTTGAACAAACATATTTGCATAATGGTTGTATAGACATAATAAAAAATGAAGTTATAGAAAGTGGAAAGATGAGTGGAGAAAGAATATATGGATATAAAATGAAGGAGGATGAAGATGATGATATAGATACAGAAAAAGATTTTAAAAAATCTGAAAATAAGTAAAGATAGATAAAATAAAATAAAAATAATAATAAGATATTTTATTTAATAAAAAAAATGATAGAATACGGAGTTTATGTAATAAGAGGAATATTATTTATATTATTTGTGTTTTTAGGTTTAATATATTCAAATTGGAAATATATAGCAGAAACATTATTATTTTTTATGGATACTAATGGAGAGATTAAGAAAAGAAATATGGAAAAATATCAGAATTTTAAAAGTAAACCTGGAGGAATAATAGTTTTTCATCATTGTACATTTTATGACCATATTTTAATGATTAAAGAATTTGGTGAAAGTTTTCAATTTATAGCAGCGGAAAAGACATGTACTTATCCTTTTGATTTATTATTAAAAAAAGTAGGTGGTATAATTTTCAGAAATGGAACAAATACAGTTGATTTAATAAAAGATATGGTTAAAAATAGAAAAGCAGGACAAAAATTATTAGCAATAGCTCCTAATGCAGGATTTTCAAATAATGAAGACCAAAATAAGATGGAAGATTATAGAATGGGTGGTTTTCTTCCAATGACTAGAATTTTACCAATAATAATTAAATTTGACCCATACATTAATTGGAAAAAAGGTCAATCTTTATTAAGTATTATTGCAGAAACAATAAAACATAAAAGAAAATTATATACAATAGAAGTGTTAGATGAAGTAAATCCTTTAGATAATGAAAAACCAGAAGAATATCGTGATAGAGTAAAAAATTTAATGGAAGAAGGTATGAAAAATTTAGATGTTAAAAAAGAAAATAAAAAAATCATTGAAGAGCAATATCACGGTTCTAATATTTTATTAACTTCTTCACATGTTTTTTTAATAGCAGGTTTAACAGCATTTTTTATGAAAAAATGGAAATTAGCTTGGCCAATGTTAGGTATATATATAGTATCAATATTATATCATTGGAAAGGAGAACATAATTATAATATTTTAGACCAGTTTTCAAATAGAATATTAGGTGGATATCTAATTTATTTATGTTTTACTCAAAAAATATATGTACCTGTAATATTAACAGGAATATCATTATTATTATTTTTAGTTAAAAATATATTTAAAAATGCGATGTTTAGAGAAGGAAATGAAGAATATATAGAAGATAAAGAAATTAAACACATGATATTAGTACATTTTCCAAATTTTATAGGTATGATGTTATTAAATTATTTTTTCAAAAATTAATATAATTTATTATTAGTATTAAATAAAAAATATGTTATCAAATAATTATAAATATGATGAAATAAAAGAAAGAATTAATATTAATATATCAGATAATTTATTATTAATTTTTAATAATCAAAATAATAATAATGATAATAATAAATCAAAAAATATTAAAATAGAAAATAATAAAAAATTAAGATTAACAAAATCAGAAGAATTAATGTTATTATTAGTAAATTAATAAAGAAATATAAAGAATAAATTATAAATATTTATAAATATTTATATATAATTAAACTTAATTAAATAAAAAAAAATATGTTAAATAATACATTTGATAATATTATTTTTGATAATATTTATGAAAATCCAGAATTAAATTTTATAAATAGAAGAAATTTTTTTATTATAAATGATGTAGATAATCCAGATATAATATATATTGTACCTCATATAATAATAGATTTATTATTATATATTATAAAAATATTTTTAAATTTTTTTTTTATGAAGTGAATTTATATAGGAACACTTCTATTTTCCCAATACATTTTCTTATATTTATTTAAAGAAATACGAGTGAATCCCCAAAATAAAGCTTTCTTTTCATAATATTTATAAGCTTGCCAAACGTCTGGTTTAGTAAGACTTTCTTTTAGAATACTTTTTTGTGTAATGTGTTTAGGAGTATGTGACATTTTTTTATTTTATACTTATAAATAATATTTTATTTATATTTTCTTCAAAATTAAACGCATTAATATTTTTTATTAAATTTGGTCATAAAGGAATTTAGAACCTCCAATAAGTTTACGATTTGCTGATGTGGATTGTACAAAAATATTGTATTCTGCAAAATCAGTTGGTTTAATTCTCTTTTTTTCATCATAATCAATTAGATTCAATAGTTTTCTAGCGTACAATCCTTCAAAGAAGTTTCCCGTTGTTCTCTCTTGTAAAATAATTTCTTTTCCTTTTTGAATTAATTCTGGTTTATTAAATTGATAAAATCCTTTACCTGTCGCAAATGTTAATCCATTTTCCTGTGCAAAATCTTTAATATCTTTATCTTCTGTTACATCTAATACTTGGAATCTTGATGGTGCACAAGGTTTCTTTTGGAAATCAGCTTCAGTTAATTTAGTATAATCAATATCCTTCTTTTTACTTTTTTTTACTACTGAAGATGATGAACTTGAAGAACTCGAGTCTGTATGAGATGTATCATAATGATAAGTATTATTATTATATTCATCAATTTGTTCAATTGTTTGACGTCCAAGAAGAACATCAAACATTTGTCTCATATTAGTATTCATGCCTTGATTTTTAACTCTAAGTTCATTTTCATAAGTCTCAAGTCTTTCTTGTGACATAGCACGAAAACAAATTGCTGTCATTATTTCGATGATATGAGCAAATTGTTCTAAATATAAATTGTAGCCATTTGTTTCTACAGCGATTCTACGATAGAAATCTTTGATATGTTTCTTGTTTTGCCAATTATTAGCAAACACAGAGTAAATATTAATTCCTCTATCTTTAATCTTCTGTAATTCTTCTTCCCAGTTTCTACCATTTAATGCTACTTCTGGAGAATGAGGGATTGTATCTGAAATGAAGATTAAAGATCTACTAGTTTCTGATATCCAATTTAGTTGATGAACTTCATAAAAAGCATGCTCAATGCATTCTTGATAACCTTCTCCGCGACTAGACCATCCAGGAGGACCCTCAATTCCTTTAATATTATTTAAATTTTTCATAAAATTAATTAAAGATTCTTGTTCAACAGTAAAATCTTGCCCTTTCCATACATAGTCATCATTATAATCCTGAAAAAATCCTAAAGAAATTCTTACACCAGGGATTTTTTCAAATAAATCTTTTACAATACTTCTAATGTTATTTTTTAATTTATTTAAAATTGCTCCCATACTTCCACTTGTGTCCAGAACTATTGCTATATCGTATTTATTGCTCATTTTATCTCTTGCTAATTTAATTTCTTTCTTATAAATTATTTATTCTAAATATAAATATTCATTTTTTTTTAAGTCACTTTAATTTATTAAGTTAAAACTAAAAAATAATTAGTACTTAAAATAATTATAAATGTTCGACTATTAACAAACTTTCCTCTTTTCTACATACCTTCTATGAGCGATATTAAATAAAATCACAAAGTTCATGATAATTAAAATACGTCAGAAGGTGCGAATAAGTTCAGTCAGGTCGAATTGCATCTTTTCGAATGATATTATCATAATAAATATAAAAAATAAATATTATTAATAAAACTATCAATATTTTTATTAAAAAAACTGAAAAAAATAACATAAATTTATATTTAACTATTAAATTTATAACTAATTTATATCACTTGGTTGAAAGTGATAATTGTTTTTCTGAAAGGAAAACGTATTCATCATTAATTCTCATATACGTAAAAGCAAAAAATATAAAAATGGGAAATTCTGCATCTGCTATTGGACCAGTAGTTATTGCTGAAAGAGTAGAAGAGAATAACAGGGATATTCCTGTTGTAGAAGCTACTGTTATTCCCAGAGATTTAGGAACATTTGCTTATTTATTGGCACAAAAAGACAGATTAGAGAATATGATTAATTTGATAACAAATGATATTAAAGGAAAAATAAAGAATCCTTTAATAAATTATTTGAATAATGAATATAAAGAGTTAATGAATGAGGAAATGAATGAAGAACAAATTAAGATGTTAGAAGATAAAATTATGAATTATTATTCCAACAATAATTTAATTAAGTTTAATGATTCAGAGAATCATGTTCTTTCAACGGATTTAATGAATTATTATTTTACTTATATCATTGGACCTCTTCGTGTAAAATATGCTGTTGAAGGTGAATTTTATCCTTTTGAAGAATCTAGAAAGAATCTCGAATTTTGTCGTCTTCAAGATTATTATATGAATATTGATGTACGAAAGAAAATTGAGGATAATTTAACGGAAGTAATGAGACCTTACGCAGATTCGTATAGAGAAGTTATAGAAGTATATAAGAGAGCTAACAATGCTTTATCGAATGACTTTACTAATTTAGATGCGAGAGAACTTGATAATTTTATTACTAAGATTTAATAATTTTGTTAAGAATTAATTTTTATAATTTTTTTATTAAGATTTGATAATAACATCCTAATATATTTAGATAAGTTTATTATCAAAGAATTCTTTTATAACTTGATAAATTTTATCTCCATCTTCTGCATTTATAACTAAATCAAATTCATCATCATTCAACGATTCTAATTCAATTTCGCTTCGATGATTTAAATTTTTGAGATGTTCTTCATATGTTGAAGGATAACATCTTTTCAATCTTTCTAATTGTAGTTCATTAGATATTTTAATTCTTATTTTTATAAAATCATTCTTTTTTAATTCATTAAATTCACTCAATAATCTACAATCTTCTATTATAACATCTTTATCAACACATTTTTCAATTGTATATATTGTAAAAATATTTTCATCAATTTCTCTCATTTTTTGACCTATATCTTGTAAAAGTTTTCTATCTTTTTCTTTCATACCAAATAAATCGTATGCGATTTCATATATCTTATCTGCAAATGATACTTTCTTTAAGTTGATATCATAATTATTGGCTAAATAATATTGAATATACTTTGAAAGAGTACTCTTTCCACTTGCCATTTTACCGAATATTGCGATTTTCATTTTATAATTTATTCTTTTATTTATTGTTATTTATCTACTACGTTCAAATTCTTTTTTACAAATCTAAATTTCACTTTTTTTTCTATTCATCTAATTTTTTTAAGTTAAAAATAAATATGAATATTTTTAATTAAAAATAATTAGTACTTAAAGAATAAATTAAAAAATTGAATAATAATTTATAACAATTTTTTAAAGATTAATATAATTAAACATAAATTAATATGTTAAGTAGACTTTCATCAGACGTAAAAAATGAGATTTTAAGATATACATATCAACCTCAAAAAAAATCATTATTGGAAGATATTAAAGACGTAAAATCTTCATATGATAATATTATTAAACTTTACGAATTTACTGAAAGAAAAATTAGAAATACTAATGAAGAATTTGTTGAACTAGAATCTCTTAATTGGTTATCAAATAATATTGATTGTTTTATACAAGATAAAGTTGGAATGCAAGGACATATAAATGGTACAACAAAAGAATATATTGATTATATTAAAAATAGGTCATTTATTCTCAAAAATAAACCAAATGATAAAATAATAAATATTTTTCTGAATAATGATTCTAATAAAATTGAATATAAGAAAAAAGAATGCAAATTTTTATGGTCATTATTAACCGTTGATGAAAGACAAGAAATGAAAAATGATATAATGAATTTTATTGGTAGAAGTTTATTATTTATGAAATTATGAAAAATATATTATTGGTTTTTTTTAAGTCAAAATAATTAGTATTTAAAAAAATTATAAAATATTATAAATAAATAATAAACTTAAAAATGGGAAATAAGATTTATCCTCAAAGAATGGTTATAGATAGATTAATAGCAAATGATGAACATAAAATATATGTAGGAGTATCTGGACAAGTAGGTAAAAAAGAGAATCCATTCAAAGAACAAGTTATAAGAGTAAATGATGGAGATTTGAAGTCATTAGTATCATTTTCAGAATCGAATCAATGCTTAGATTATGAGTTTGAGGATAATATAAATTTGAAGATAATGAAAAAAGACGAAGACATAATTTATCAATTAAAAACAGATAAAATAAATTATACAACAAAAATGAATGATATAATACGAGAATATGGTAAGACTATATCATTAAATTCTAAAGAATTAGATAAGATATTTTTATTTATAAAAAAATAAATCAAATTTTAGATGTTTTTTTATAATTGATTTTATAGAATCTATTCTTTAGATTCGATATTAAATGTGCAAAAAGTCAAATCTGTTTTTACATCTTTGAAAACAAGTTCTAAATGATTTTCTCCTCTTGATGAGAAAACAGCACTAAAGTCTGTATATAAGCTATCATTCTTTTTAATATATTTTTTAGTAAAATCTTCTTTAAAATCCTCATTGAAAGGAGGATAAACAATAAAATTTTTATCTAAAAATTCAATTTTGTGTTCATGTGGTATTATTTTAAACATAAAATCATATACTTTAGTAGGTGTTCGTTTGATAAAAAAATAAATATAATTACCAACTGCAAAGTTATTAACACTAAATTGATTCGTCTCAAAATGATAACCTTTGTCACTATTAGTTCTAAAATTAAAAGATTCTGTTTTTTTAATACCAGATGTATCAATAAACTCGATACTTCCAGATAATGTTGTGCTTTTTGTTAAAGATATTTTTGTTCTTTTCCGAGGTGATGATTTTGCTTTTGTTTTAGGTTCTGATTCGGTGATTTCTTCACTCTTTCTTTTATTATTTGTTGGAAGAGGTGATTTACGTTCATTTTCTTCTTCCTCTTCTTCTTCAATAGAAGAATCAATAATTTCTTCAGAATCAGATGCTTCATCACATCCAATTGCAAAATTTCTTTGTAGAAAATAATTACTAGTTTTACGTTGTCTAGTACTTCGTATCATCTTTATATACTTTTTTTTATATAAATAATTAAAATAAAGATTTTATAGTTATTTAATCAAATTTTTTTATGAATAATTATGACTTAAAAAAAGCATTAAAGATAATAATAGTTAAAAATATAATTTAAAAATAACAAATATTTTAGTAAATAAAAATAAAAATGAGTAGTGAAGAAAATGGATACAAATTGAATAATCCATCAGAAGAACAGATATCAGCGATTTATGGTTTACAAGATAAAAATATAATTGTAGATTCTGTAGCTGGTAGTGGTAAAACAACATTATGTTTGCATATTGCGAAGATATACAAAGAATATAAAGTATTATTATTAACATATAATTCAAAATTAAAATTGGAAACAAGACAAAAAGTTGAATTATTAGGATTAACAAATATGGAAGTGCATTCATATCATTCTTTTTGTGTAAAATATTATGACCATGAATGCTTTACTGATACAAAAATGATTCAAAAAATGAAATTGAAGAATGAATTAAAACCATTGAAGAATTTTCAATATGATATAATAATATTAGATGAAGCTCAGGATATGAGTCCATTATATTTTGAATTAGTGACACATATAATAAAAGATAATAATAAAAATATTAGATTATGTATATTGGGAGATAAGAATCAATCAATATTTAAATTTAATAATGCGGATGAAAGGTATATAACGATGGCAAATCAGATATTCAAAAGTAAATTTATTAGAGAGCAATGGGGATTTTATAAATTATCTCAAAGTTTTAGAGTGACGAATGAGATGGCAGAATTTATAAATAATTGTTTTTTGGGTGAGAGAAGATTAATATCGAGAAAGAGTAATATTAAACCAAAATATATAATATGTGATTCATTCAGTGATTTGTATGATTTTAGAGGAAAAAGAAAAGAGGATTCGTTAAAACTCAAGTTATTTGAAGAAGTTATGAAATTGATAGAAAGAGATGGATATGGTTTTGATGATATATTTATTTTATCACCTTCTTTAAAAAATGATAAATCACCAGCAAGAAAATTAGCGAATAGATTATCAGAGAATGGAATACCTATATTCGTTCCAGTAAGTGATGATACAAAATTAGATGAAGATTTATTAAAAGGAAAAGTAGTTTTTTCAAGTTTTCATCAGGTTAAAGGATTAGAAAGAAAAGCAGTTATGGTTTTGAATATGGATAAATCTTATTTTGATTTTTATAATAAAGATGCGAATCCCTCTGTATGTCCTAATGAAGTATATGTAGCAGTAACAAGAGCTCAAGAAGTATTAATATTAATACATCATTATGAGAATGATTTTATGCCATTTATAGATAAAACAAAATTAGAGAGATATAGTAAATTTGTAAGTGAAAGGATAAAGATAAAGAATAAGATGAGTGAGAAGAATATAGATACGAATGTGACGGATTTAATAAAACATTTACCGGTAGAAGTTATAAATAAATGTATGACATATTTTGAACATAAAATAATAAGGGAAAGTGGTATAAAGATAAATATACCATTGAAAACAAAACAGAATGATTTATATGAGGGTGTTAGTGAGATAACAGGAATAGCAATACCAAATTATTTTGAATTTAAAAAAACGGGTAAAATGTCAATTTTTGATAGATGCAAAGAGAATTTATCACAAATAGAAGAACAAACAACACCTTCTAAATCATTATTCTCAAGTAGTAAAACACCGAATAAAGAAGTTAAAAAAGATGAAGATGGAGATTTAGTTATGTTAGAGAAAATAGATTTTAATAATATGCAACCGAAAGATATATTATATATATCGAATTTATGGAATAGTTTAAAAACGGGTTATATTTTTAAGGTTAATCAGATACAAAGATATGATTGGTTAAGTATTGAAAATTTGGGAGAATGTATAAAGAGATTAGAAGGAATAGTATCTAATAAATTAAAAACAGAAGTAAGATATGTAGTAGAACATTCTCTTTCGGAAAAGAATCCTGAATTAAGAAATAGAAAATTAATAGGTCATATCGATTGTATTGATAATAAAAATGTATGGGAATTTAAATGTGTGAATATGTTGGAAAATGAACATTTAATACAATTAGCGGTTTATATGTATTTACATAAAAAAGATTTGAGTAGAAAAAAGAAAACATTAGTATTAGATTTTATGAATTTGGGTTTAAATGAAGATGAAGATGATGAGAAAGAAGAAAAGAAAAATAAAATTAAAAAGAAAATAGAGAGTTTAGAAGAAAGATTAACATTTTTAGAAGTTATGAAAATGAGTTTAGAAGAAGTAGAACATCAAGAAGGACATAATATAGATATAATAATTGATAATGATTTTTATAATAATTGTACTATAATAAAAGAGATGGGAAATAGAGAATATAAAGTATTATTAAAAGATGGAAAAACAAAGAAGAAAGTGAATGGAGAAGATATAGTTAGAAATTATACAATAGAAAATTGTTATATGAAAACTGAAAAAGATATAATGGATATAAATAATACAATTCTTAAATTTAAAAAAGAATTGGAAAAAATAGAAGTGCAAATGCAAAAGAAAGAAGAGAATAATCAAACTTCATTTAAATATTATTTATATAACATTTTAGATGATAATTTAATAGAAATTGAAAGTGATTTAAAGAGATTAGAAGAAATGATGAATTATTTAATTGAAGTTAAATATTTTACAAAGAATTTTATAAAAGATGATGAATTTATCGCAAAAAATAATAATATTTTAGATAAATTAAATTAAAAATTGGAAAATTATAATTGTCTTAATGACTAAATTGACTCCATGAGAGTTTCCGGGTCAACGATAAAATCGTATGACTCGATGACATGCTCACAGCCACAAAGTTCGCCATCAGGACCAACAATTGTGACTGGGAACATCCTCTTGATAGTCCACTTGTCCCCATTGACACGCGTGTACCACTCGCTACCACCTCTCTTGTGAAGAGCGGTCTGGTCAGATGAGTCAAGAGACCCATCGAAAATGACATTCACTCCCTTCATTGCTGAATTGAGTGAATCAATGACCGAACCGTAGTCGTTGCAGTTAAGGTTGAAAAGGGCGTTGCCACCGATGACCTCCTTAATGTGAGCGACTAACTCCTCCACGGTAGTGATAGGGGTTTCGTTGCAGGTATTGGCGTATTTGTAAAACTCGTTAGTAAACTCGTTAGTAAACATTTTAGGTAGCAGATAAAATTAGCTAATTAATTAATTAATAGTTATAAAGAAGGTATATTTTTTAATAAATTTACCCATCAATTTTTTATTTTTTTACGAATTATTTTTTTTTTATAATTTATTAATTCTTTAAATAGAATCAATAATAGATTGAGTGTTAACTGTGAACTGATAAGTCTCTACGAAAGGTTCACAACCACAGCATTTTCCATTTTCATCAACTAGAGTAGCATAATCTCTGCGTTGAATAGTCCATGAATCACCATTTTGATTGGTAAACCATTTACTATCATTATCAATTGATACAAAAGTATCTTGATAATCTGAAAAATCAATAAGAATAAACTCTTTAGCCATTTCTGACTGAATAAATTCTTTCTTATCATCAGAAATAGTGTTCCAATGAGGTCCTGATAGAGTGAACTTAATCACACCACCAGTTGCTACTTTAATACGATGAATTAAATCATTAAAAGAATTAATAGGTGTCTCATTAGTACTTCCTTGAAGTCTAGACCACTTTACGTTAGCCCAATTGACCCTTTTTGCGTCCCAATTGTTTGAGTTCATTTTAATGTATTATTAAATGTTATATTAGATTTTATATATTTTTGAATTAGAAAGATAAAAAATCAAGTTTTTTTTATTTAGAAGAATCATAGTTTAGGCACTTTAGTTTTTTTTTATTAATTTAACAAATAAAATCTTTTGATTTTATTTATTATTAATCTTATATATGAATTATGAATGCATTTTTTTCCTTTTACTATTATAGTGTTTAGAGACCCATTGCAAGTAGGGCGACACACTTTAGCTGCTTTCAGCCAGTCAAACTTTTTATGTCAGATAGACAAACTCACAATGCGGAAAGGGTCGTTATTCCCTGTGTTTTGATACACTGTTGTCCGCCCCCTTTTTCTGGGGATATAAAAATGTTTAAAATATGTTTTTTTGTTTTTTTTTTGGTATATGCTACTTTTTATGGTTTTTTTCAGGTATATGTAAGTACTGAGAGCTTGCGCTCTGGCAACCTAGAGAATTGACGTAGGTCAATTCTGTATCTAAACACTCAACACTAATTAACTTCCACTCAGAACAATCACTCAAACTTCAACACAAACACACACAAACACACTAATGTACGGGCGAGAAAGCTCAAACCCGGACTAAAATTGAGGCTGCTGGTACAGCTTACACCTCCACATCCCATTTCAGCACTGGGTGGTCGAAAGGGTGTTCGACTGAAGGGAGTGATTGACCATTCCCGACAATCTCCTGATTGTTAATCATCGAACCATCACGCGAAGCGCAATGTCCGACGTCATAATTAATCTCCACTTCATCACCACACTTCTTCCACTGAGATGTGAAAATACGCCGCTTCTTCGATGTAGCGGCAACTGTACGACTGGCTGTGACACCATCAATCTCCGGTAGAGCGAACCCTCTGGGAATGTTGGTGTCAATAGAGCCAAAATAATACTTCACCTCATGATGCTCCGCCATGTAGGTCCGGTACCAAGCCTCGAAATTCTCCCTCTCGCGTGTCGCAACATCAGTTTTTCCAGACTTGAAATGACCGTTAAAAAGCAGAACCTTATTGCCATGAATTGTCGCTGTCGCTGCGGTGCACTCGTTGTTCTTAGACGGATCAATTGTCATCTCGTCCTTGCCGACACGAATGTCAACCTGGAACACATTGACGTCAGTGACAATCGCCGGATTAACGACAATGAGTGAACCTTCGTCAGGTCCATACACCACACGACCGGATCCGCGAAGAATCTCTTCCAAAATACTCTTTTTACCCTCGGTAACATAACAGATGTCAAGCCCCATGACGGTGTCGCGAATCTTCTGTTCAAGTGCCTCCTTGGACCTAGCCGCATGAAGCCGACGAATGTGCGCCTCGATCATCTCAATCGTATTCTCCTCAGAGACACCCGCATGGATGGCAATGTAGTAGAAATAGTCGAGAGCGACAATCATGGCGAAAAAGTCATCATCGGTAAACGTCTTGTCAGCGAACTTCTCCTTCTTTAACTTAGCGAACCCCCGAGAAACCTCCTCGGGGAAAACACCGGGCTCAAGACCGTAGTGTCCAGCAGTGTCGACACGCACTCTCGCGAAAAAATCCGCGAAGGTCATCACACTGAACTCCGAAGGCATAATGCCATCCGGATGAATGTGTCCAACCTTGCGAACAAAGGAAGCATCCATCAGGACCTTCTCAACCCCACTCACAATAGCGAACACAGCAGCAAACGACATGCCAAAACGGCTAAGGCACTCACTGTTCAGGTTATCTAACTTCTTCAACAAAGAACCAACAACACTCTCGTGGAGCTGACCCTTCCCCATCGTCTTGATGATGGGAACAACGTTCGGGAAAAACTTGCCTCCCCGTCCATTATCGTACTCAACCACACTGGTTGCGAATCCCTTCTCCTCCTCGGGAAGAGCAGGAAGGGACATTGACCCAACCTTCACATTCCTCTTACCGAGACAGACACGGCAAAGCCCGTAAAAGCAAATTAAGCTCCAAATATTTCCCAGAATACTGAACATCTTTTCACTCTTTTTAGGTACTATCAAACGATAATAAGGAGTAAATAGTAAACTCTAATCAATATATAGGAAAAAAAAAATATTATACATTTAGCTGTAAGTTTATTTTTTAACCTATCAATTTTTTTAATAAATAAATTTAATGAGTATTATCAATACAATTCTCGATCATAATATCTTTGAGAGATTGTTTATTAGTATTAGCACATTAAATTTTAATTAAATATAAAATTTTTATTATTTAAAAAAAAATTAATCAAGTTTATTGATTATATTCATTCATTAACAATAAAAAATAGATTGGGCACTTTAGTTTTTTTAAAATATTTTTTAACAAATAAAATTTGTGGATTTTATTTATTATTTATCTTAAATATGAATTATGATTTTTTTTTTCTCCCCGAAGGAAGTAGTCGCCAATTGCGTATGCCGACTCAACGATATTCCTCTGCTACTAATGTCTTACTACGACAATTTCACCTGAATACATGTTGCCACTTTAACGATGTGCCAAATAATCGGGATATATTTATTGCGATCGTTGTCCTTCGATCAATTTTTATGTATATATTGCTTTTTGTTTTTTTTTTGTATATATGCTGCTTTTTATGGTTTTTTTATAGATATATGTATGTAAACACTAATTAACTTCCACTCAGAACAATCACTCAAACTTCAATGCAAACACACTAATGTACGGGGAGTAAGCTCATCCTAGAGTGCGCAAGATGCCCCAAACGGGACAACTTACGCGCTCTCACCAGCACCCGCCTTCAGCAGGACATCGTCGCCGACGTACTCAAACGTCGCATGACGAATGACCGAGTCGCCCCGGCGCACGTACTGCACCAGCTGGCTTCCCGACCAGTCCCAGCTCTCATACAGATTGCTGTCATCGTATAGGATCTGTGCGGCCCAAACGCCTCCGATGCCCAAACCCTTGTTGCGGTTAGGCACCAGGAGACGAAGCCCCAGCTCCCGAGCGATGTCAAACACCAACTTCGCATTATCACCCACGAAAGGACACGCCTCACCACACGTGGCGGTGTCGACAAAGTCGGGGCCATCCTTAGGGATGCACCGGCCAAGGGCGTTGCCACCCACCATGATGCGCCCAATTCCGAGCACGTCGCATGCGATGCAGACGTAGAGCAGGAATTTCTCGACCTCGGCTTTGCGGGCCACGAAGTCCTCAGACTTTAGACCCACCTCACAGGTCGCAGTCGCTCCCTCCAACATGGCCCTGCTCGCAATCTCCGCACGCTGCTCCTCAGACACGCCCACATGGAGCGCCTGGCCCGAGGACGACCCAAACTGGGCATCCAGGTACGCCACCAGAGCGGCAAAAAAAGCCTTGGCCATCAGGGCGTCATACCCATCCTTGCCGTGCTTGTTGGCGTTCTCCTCCTCCAGGTCCTTCTCCTCGGTCTGGTCCAGGACCTTGCCCCGAGACCCGTCCTCGGTGATCGCCGCAGTGATCAGAGCCATAACGACGCCCTTACGGACATCCATCTTGCCCGTCTTGCCGATGTGACGCCTATCAGGCGTCGTCGTGCTGTTCGCGCGAATAACAGCCATGATGGCTGCAATAATTCTCTCCATGGTCTGCTCCTCTCCTCCAGTGGTAACACCACCAGCTCCCACACTCACCACCTGCTTCTCGCCCGAAGGCACATCAGTCTTGTTGGTCTCAGTTGCGAAAGAGCTCATTGTTGTTGGTACTTCTGAAAGCAAAGCAGATTAACAGTTGTTAAACTTAATCTGATATAGGAAAAAAAAAATAAGACTATTTGACCCATCAGTTTTTTTTCCTATCATGTTTTTTTATTATATTATATTATTATATTATATTATATTATTATATTATTATATTATATATAATAACAAAAGAATAATCAAAGAATAATAAAATCAAAAAATTAAAATTTTTTCTAAAGTGCCAAAAATAAAATCATAAATTTTATTTATTGTTATTAATTATTTATTATTAATTATTTATTATTAATTATTAATTATTTATTATTAATTATTTATTATTAATTATTAATCTTATATATGAATTATGAATGCCACTTAACGCTGTGTCTTTCGGGATTTTTCGTTTTCCTACGGTATTCTGCTACTAATGTCTTTTATGACCATTTCGCTCGATACATATGCATATTATCTTTAATTGTGCTGCAAACACAACACCTTGAGCGCCTCTTTTGAAGACCTGGGGTCGACGGATAAGTTCCGTATTACTAAATGTTTAAAATATGTTTTTTGTTTTTTTTTTTTGGTATATACTGCTTTTTATGGTTTTTTTTTAGATATATGAAAGTAAACACTCAACACTAATTAACTTCCACTCAGAACAATTACACAAACTTCAATGCAAACACACACAACACATAAACACACTAATGTACCAGGCGAGAAAGCTCAAACCCGGACTAAAATCAAGTATCTCTATGAGAAGACACTTTGGTGGTTTCAAACCACCCTGGACCTGGGCTATTATTTCAAACCCAGGAAGAAACCATGAATGGTCACCGCCTAGCTAATTGTTTCAAACGCATTTCACCTCTTTTGCGTTTAATGCTAACAATTGTTTGGCTTTCCATATAATCGTTAAAAGGTTGATTAGATGCTACATATAAAATAGCGGGCTCACGAAATAATCCACTGACCGTTAAAAACGGTGTTGCAATTAAGCCACATACACCATAACTAAATCTATTGTGGTCAAGAGTTAAGACTCCTCCTACCATATTACCAACAGATATAACCGCTGCCAAAGCCGGTAAAATACCAGTAATACAGCCGATTTGTGCCATCTTTCCATCTACTTCTAGAATATCACTCATTCTCTTTAAATTGTTCAGTACTTCAGAAAACAAAGCAGATTATTAGTTGTTAAACCATAATCTGTTTTAGAAAAAAAAAATAAGAGTATTTGACCCATCAGTTTTTTTTCCTATCATGTTTTTTTTTATTATATTATTATTATATTATATATAATAATATAAGAATAATCAAAGAATAATAAAATCAAAAAATTAAAATTAAAATAAAGTGCCAAAAATAAAATCATAAATTTTATTTATTGTTATTAATTATTTATTATTAATTATTTATTATTAATTATTAATGTTATATATGAATTATGATTTTTTTTACTTCCCGAAGGAAGGTGTTGTTTTTTAATGTACGCCCTAACATTTTGTGCCACCTGACGCGTGCCTAACGATATTTCTCTGCTACTAATGTCTTACTAAGACAATTTTGCCTAAATACATGTGCGAATATCTTTAACTGGGTGCAAACCCCAGCACCTTGCATCTCTTCAGACCAAGTACGAACTCTTAATGCGGAAAGGGTCGAGTTATTCCCTGTCCACCCCCTTTTCAGGGGATATAAAAATATGTTTTTTGTTTTTTTTGGTATATGCTACTTTTTATGGTTTTTTTTAAAGCTATATGTAAGTACTGAGAGCTTGCGCCGCATCGAAGATGCTTTGGGGTCCCAAGGACCCTCTGGCAACCTAGAGAATTGACGTATGTCAATTCTGTATCTAAACACTCAACACTAATTAATTTCCACACAGAACAATCACACAAACTTAAATGAAAACACACACTAATGTACCAGGCGAGCAAGCTCAACCCGGACTAAAATCGAGCATCTCCATGAGAGTACGCTTAGGCAGTTGCCTCTGCCTGTGCAGAAGGAGAGACATATGTCTCTCCTTCTACAGCCTTTTCGGCTTCATTTTCCTTCTCCAGATCCGCGACGATAGTAGACTTCACCGATTCGAAGCAGATGAAGAGATCCGAATATGTCGTCAACTTCGGGTCGTTAATGACAGAAAACGCTGCAAGAGAACACACGGAGTGGTTCGGGATGTATGCCCTCTTGGGAACAGTCGCACCCTTCTCCTTCATGTCCTTCAGAAGCGTCTGCAGACCGCATGCGAGAGGCGACGCCTTCTCATTGTCGGTGGGAAGCTCATCCTCGTAGAGGTTTGCAAGCAGCTTACCTCCCATACCCATGATGAAGCCTCCATCACCCTTCATGATAAGCACCGCATCGGGATGTTCCAATACCGCTTGCGAGATAGCCGCGCGTGCAAACTCGAAAGAATTGTCGGTAATAAAACCCTTGAAGTAGCAGTGCGACTCCCCGTTCTTGCTGTGCCAGTAGATGCGTCCGTTCGTGCTAACGACGTCGACGAAAATGAACTCATTGAAAAAGTGATCAATGATGAAATTGAAAAACATGTGCCATAATATCAGCACCCATGCTTTTTTATCGATGTTATTGCTCATTGTTGTTAGTACTTCTGAAAGCAAAGCAGATTAACAGTTGTTAAACTCTAATCTGATATATAGAAAAAAAAAAATATTATACATTTAACTGTAAGTTTATTTTTTACCCTGTCAATTTTTTTTATTGTATTTAAAATAAAATAAAGTGCCAAAAGAGTATTATTCAGATATTAAATTTAGAACTTCAAAAACATCATCTAATTCATATCCATAATCTAAATACTTTTTAATATTTTTTGGTTCAATAATTTTTAATTTTAATTCATCTTCATATTTTCTTTTTTTATATTTAGTTCTAAATATATTTTGAATATAATATTTGATGAATATTAAATCATCCGTTTTATATTCTTT
>JACCEC012860023.1_pt1 | contig 42952 bp, 39 predicted proteins | sample 7450121 | NCBI WGS metagenome assembly JACCEC01 (sample SAMN15323455, study PRJNA562643) | freshwater metagenome | isolation source: river surface water | place: USA:Blue River Watershed | collected 2017-08-18 | reverse complement strand
TTTTAATTTAATAATGCAAAAGGATAGTAATTTAGTTATTTATAAAGATAGACAAACAAGTGGATTAGGTAATGCCATTTGGAATACAAACACAACTCTTAATAAAAATGAATTATTTCATTATAGATATTTAATTTTACAACCTGATGGAAATTTAGTAATATATGATGCTAATAATAATTCTAAATGGTCTTCAGGAACTTTTAATCAAGTTGAAAAAAATACTAAATTTTATGGAGAAATTACTAATAAGGGTTATTTATCAATATTAAATAAAGATAATAAAGTTATTAAAGCATTTCCTGAAAATGTTTTAGAAGAATATATTAAAAATATTCATTGGATTAATTCTCCTACTATTATAATTATGGATTTTATTGGAAGAGCATGGGAAGTTCAAAAATGGGCTTTTAATAATTTTTATCAAAATGGTACTTTTAATAAAACAAAAACAAATGGATGGACTGGTTCAGGAGCTATGGAATTTTTTGAAGGTTGGGAACATAAAAGTGATAATTCATTCTGGACAGGTACTGGTTTATCTAGTAGAATTAATTTGGATAGTATAGATGGATATAAAACTAAATTAAATAATGAATATCCAAGTAAAAAGGCCGATAGTAATAATTATTATTCTAAAGATGATTTAGAAAAATTTAAAAATAATCCACCAAATATTGTTGGTTATAAAAGAATAAGTGAAGGAAATACTAATTTTATAAAAATGGAAAGGGGTGCTAGTGAACATACACTAGCATTTGTTGTATTTGAACAAAAAAATAAAAATGATTATTATAATGATTTAATAAGTAATAATAAATTATTAGTAAGAAAAATGATTGATAATGATATTATGAAAAGTATTATAGGTGGTTCAAATTCAGGATTTACAGAATCATATAGAAATAATATAAAATCTAAAAATAACGTAGCTGCCTTTACTAATAAATCTATTTTTACTAATAAATATATTAATGATGTAGATTATTTTATGAATTATAGAATTAATCAAAAAAATAAATCAAATTTTTCTAATAAAATTAATAATGCTTATTTAGAAACTATTATGTATTAATACTTAATTAAACTAATTTAATACTTAATTAAACTAAGAAATTAAATATTTTTAAATAATTTGCAATACTTTTTATATTGTTCTTCCCATTCAAATATAGGTGAATAATGAATATTATATTTTTTTTGAATTTCATTATTCCATTTATATAATTCTTTATTAGGTATATCTTTTAATTCAGGTAGCCATTTTTTAATATATTCACAATTAGGATCAAATTTTTTAATTACTTCGTTATCTATTCTCATCATTCGACCAGTTAAAGCATTACATCCTCTTTTAGCAAAACGTCTTCCAGGTAAATCCAAATCTGTAAACCATTGATGATTTAATTTATTTTGACTTGTATTACAATCAACTAAATATCGACTAAATCCAACTTGTGAGCCATATTTTGGATGTAATGGGTTAATTAATAAATATTTAATCCAAAATGTTGCTAATATTAATCTAACTCTATTTCCTATATAACTAGTTTTAACTAATTCTCGCATACTTGCATCTATTATTAAATAACCAGTTTTTGATTCCATCATTAATTTCCAATTTTTATAATTATTAGGCCATTTTACTTTATTAAATCTATCATCCATCATTAATGAATAAGAATTAGCATTTGGTATATATCTCAAGATACAAGTATAAAAATCTCTCCAATATAATTGTTTTTTAATTTCTACATTTGATTTTATTATATAATAAAATTCTCTAATAGAAATACATCCAAAGTTTAATGCTGCTGAAATTTGATAAGTATTAAAAGATAATAAATCTCGTTTAGAACTATAATTTTTATAAACATCATTATTATTTAATTTTTTTAATGCTAATGTTCTTCCACCATGCTGTGCTATAAATTTATTTTCTTTATATAATTTATTAAGATTTTTTATATTAAAATTAAAATCTATTAATTTAATATTAATAAATTTATTAAATCTACATTTAATTGGCGTATTTACTTTAGTTTTAATAGCATTTTTATAAAATGCACCAAATACCATATATGCTAATTCATCTTTTTTAATCATTTTATCAAATGATATTAAGGTATGATCATGTTCTATATTAATTAATTCAATATTATATTTTTTAGCTAGTTTATTTATTTCAGAATCTCTTTTAATTGCATATTTAGTAAAATCTAAGTTAAATCCTAATATAATTTCATATTTTTTTATTAATATTTTAAATATTTTTTCTAAAATATCTATAGGATTTCCTTTAAATAATGTTAATTTATTATCTAATTGTTTATTTAAATCCAATAAGGATTCACACATAAATTGAATAGCATTATTAGATCTATAATATTTATTTTGTTCAGTTATATTAATTTGATAATCATCAAATATAAAAATTGGAAATATTTGATCACATTTTTTAGTTAATTCTATTAATGCTAAATTATCATATAATCTTAAATCTTTTCTAAATAAAAAAATTCCTAATTTATTTTTCATATTATAATATTTATATTATAATAGTTATTAAATAGTAAAAGGATAAATTTAAAAATGGATATAGAATTAATAGGTTTTCTAATTATTGTATTTCTATCTATTATAGGTTTTCTCTTAAAATATATGGAAGAAACTGATATTTTAATAATTACATCTAATATTTTATTTATTTTATATGGATCAGTAATGGCATTGATTAAATAATAAACTAACTTATTAAACTTAATAATAAACTTAATAATAAACTTAATAATAAACTTAATAATTGTTTATATATTAAAGAAATAGATAATATTATTGTATAATTAAAAATATGGAGTTTATAATAACAAATCAAGATATTATAAATCATTTAAATACTATTGATAAAAATGAACATAATAATTTTATTAATTATTTATTAACATTAGGTTATAAAGAATATAATAAATCAAATCAATCTATATTAAATAAAAGTAATAGTTTATGGAATAATAACTTATTAGAATTAGAAACTAAATTAGATAATAAATTTGATAATTTAAAATTATTAATTAATGAATTAAAAATGGAACAACAAAATAATTTATTATTCTTAAATAAAAATACAAATAAAGGAAATTTAGGAGAAAATATAGTCTATGAGTTTTTTAATCAAAATAATTATCAAATAGAAGATACTTCAGAAATAGCACATGCTGGTGATTTAAAATTATTTTTACCAGATATTAATCAACATGTATTAATAGAAATTAAAAATTATAAAAATACAGTAGATCAAAAACAAATAGATAAATTTTATTATGATATAGAATATACTGGAATTAAATTAGGTATATTTATATCATTAACTTCAAAAATAGTTAATATTAAATATCCAATTGAATGGAAAATTACTGATAATAAAGAAATATTAATATTTATTTCAGAATGTACTATAGATCATTTATATTTAGCTATATTTTGTTTAATTAGTCTTTATAAATCAAATAATATAACAGATAATAATTATATAAATTCTAAAAATGAAGAATTATTTAATGACATTAAATATTTATCTTTACAAAAAGAAAATATAAATAAATTAAAAAATGAAATTATACAAATACATTCATCTTATTCAAATAGCATATTAACCTTATATAATAATTTATGTATATTTGATAATAATTTTAATTATATTGTTAATAAAATTTATAATAAATTAGATAAAATTATTAAAATTGGAGCTAAATCTAATGATTTATATTTACAATTAGATAAATTACAAACAAATAATAAAGATATATTAGAATTAATAATATCTGATCTAAATAATGATTATAAATTAGAAATTGTAGAAAATAAAAAAATTATAATTAAAAGTAATGATTTATATAAAGGTGAAATAAAAATATTAAAAACAACTATTAATTTACTATTAGATTCTGGATTAGAAATTAAAAATATTAATAAAGAAAATTGGATTAAAATAATAAATTTAATTTAAAAAAATTGAATAATATTAATACTTAAATGTAAAAATGACTAAACTAAATAAAAATTTAACAGAATTGTGTAATTTAAACTATTATAATCCAATAGGGTTAAAAATAGCTGAATTTACTACTGAAACTACAACATTATTAGAATATGGAATACAAGAAAATAATTATATAATATGTAAATATTTACTAACTTATATAAAACAATTAAGTGATAATTTGGTATTTTCATATGCTGTTGAAAAGAATAATGATGGAATTATTGATTTATTATTAGATCATATATATGATGCTAATATCTTAGATGAAAGAGATGAATTTGATAATTCTCCATTAAATAAAGCTGCTAAAAATGGTAATTTATCATTATGTAAATTTTTAGTATATAATAATGTGGATATATTAGGATATACAGAAAATGAAAATCTTGATAAAAAATTAAATAATACTCCATTATATGATGCAGTTATTTCTAATAATTACAAACTTGTTAAATTTTTATTAAAAAATGGTGCAGATCCAAATATATGGTCATCAACAGGGTATGGAAATATTGGACATTTGCCATTACATGCATCTATTGAAAATAACAATTATCAAATAGCAAAATTATTAATTTTATATGGTGCTAATCCTACTGAAGAATTTATTTCATATAATGTAAAATATAGTTTTGCTATTGATCATATTTCACCATTACAATTAGCAATTGATGAAAAAAAAATAAAATTTTTAAAATTATTTAAATATTACTGTAATTCTATTACACACGAAGAATATTTAAAAATAAGACAAGAAACAAGAGTGTAAAAAATTTTAAAGTATATTTTTATATTTTTTTGTATAAAAAAATTGAATATTTTATAAATACTAATCTAGTATCAACTAGGTTTCAATTAAATAAAACACAAACTAAACTAACACACAAATGTCCAAATTTACTGAGAATATTAAAGAACTATGCAATTTAACATATTTTAATCCACTTGGAATAAAAATTTTTAAATATGTATATTCAGTAGAAGAAATCATTAAAACTAATAATTATCATTTATCTAAATTAGTTTTTGAATCTACTTTTGGAAAACCTGGTAAAATATATATTCATTTTGATGATATTGATATGCTATTAGATGTAATTAATTCTAATAATAATGATTTAATATACTTAGTTTTAAGTTATTATAATCTTCATATCATATATGAAAATATGGATGATATATTATGTTGTCTGATTCGTAATGGTAATTTTAAAGTTTGCAAAACAATATTATCTAATTATAATGTAACTTTCAAAGATGATGGTGAGCTTCGCGATTATGATGATGAAGATTATTATTATAATTTAAAATATCAAACTAAAAGAGATTATACTCCATTATATTGTGCAGTAAAATCTGGTAATTTTAAATTTGTAAAACTTTTATTAAAATTAGGTGCTGATCCTAATATATGGTCAAATACAGATGGAGGATATCCTCAAGGAAAATTACCATTACATGCTGCCATTAAGGCTAATAATTATAAAATGGCAAAATTATTAGTTTTAAATGGGGCAAATCCAAATCTATCAATTATATTATTTGATTATGATTATGATATATATGATGAAGCTATAAAACATTTGTCTCCATTACACTATGCTATAAGAGATTATAAAATTAAATTTATAAAACTCTTTAAGCATTACTATCAATCTATTACTAATGATGAATATTTTGAATTAAAAAAAGAAAAGAAAAATCCAATAAAATTTATTTCAGATTATACTGAATGTCAGTATAATTTATTATATAAATATGATTAGTAAATGTTTAATGATTTTATTTTTTTTAAATTATTTGGTTAAATTAAAGTAATTTAAAATAAAATTAATATAATATATATAATTACTATGTCATCTACTAGTATTTTTACAGAAGATGGTGAAGAAATTCCATTTTTTACTAAACATTATTCATATTTTTTAAATAAAAGTATAATATTATATGGTTCTAGTGGTAGTGGAAAATCAATGATAATGAGAGATATATTATATATTTTAAAAGATCATATACCTAATATTTTAGTAATAGCTCCAACTAACCATTTAAATAAATCATTTGATGATATAATACCTCCACAATTAATTTTTCCAGATGTTACTGAAGAATTAATTCAAAATATATTTAAAAGACAAAAAGCTGTTGTTAAATTATATAATATGGTTAATGATATTGCAAAATTAGAAAGTATATATAATAAATTAGCACAAATGTCAGATAATTTTATTAAAAGTAAAGTAATTAATAGTTATACTAAAATAAAACAAAAATATCAACAAAATGATGATTTACATATAGTAGAAAAAAAAATTAAATTAAAAGAATTAGAAGATGTTCATAAAAAAAGTTTAATTGAATTTTATAAAAAAATTATTAATAGATATAGAAATCAAATTATGAATAATAAATCATTACAAAGTAAATTTGATGATATTGAATTTAAAATTATTAAATGTATTAATATTAATCCAAATTTTTTATTAATTCTTGACGATTGTGCTTATAATGCTAATATATGGAGTAAATATACCGAAATTAAAGAAATATTTATGAATGGTCGTCATCATAAAATTACTTTTATGATATCATTTCAAGATGATAAATTATTAGATTCCGGTTTAAGAAAAAATGCATTTATTAATATATTTACAACAGAAGTTGTTTGTAATGCTTTCTTTCAAAGATCTGCAAATAATTTTACTAAACAAGAAAAAAATAAACTTACAAAATTAGCAAATTGTGTTTTTAATGATCCTAAATTAAAAGATAAAAATTATAAAAAGCTAGTTTATATTAAAGATAAAAATCCAAATGTTTATTATGTGCTAGCTGATTATATTGAAAATTTTAAATTTGGATCACAATTTTTACATAATTTTTGCGATAAAGTAAAAAAGAAAAATGATTTAGATGAAAATGATTTTGATAATGAAATAAATGCTTTATTAAATGGAATATAATTATTAAAATTGAATTAATTAATAAAATTTTATAAATAATAACATGAGTTTAACAAAATATACATATTCTTCTAAATATTTAATTATTAAAATATCTTTAGATTATACTAATTATAAATATATTAATTCATTATTCTTTAATATATTTAGTAAAATGAGAGAAAGTAAATTTTGGTATATTCTAAAAATTAAAGAAAAAAATGTATTAAGTTATTTCATATATAATCATAATAATTATATTAATATAAATTATTTTAATTGTTTATTTAAAGATATATTTGATTTAAATAATAATATAAATAAGAATATTTCTGTATATTTTGGATGTCAATCTAAAAAGATTTTTAATAAAGAATTAGAAAAGTATAACAATGATAAGATTAAATATTATATTAAAAAAGAAGATTGGGAACACATTTATACTCATATCCAAAACAAAAAAATAGAATTAACTAATTATTCTAATTTAATTAATTTAATTCATAATTAACTAATTATTCTAATTTTCATTTTTAAAATAATAATTGTGTATTCTTTTTTCTCTAATTGAGTTTGCTAAGATATTTAAAGAAATTACAGTATCTTCCCAACCAATACATGCATCAGTTATACTTACTCCATATTTTAGATTATTAATATCATCTATTTTTTGATTTCCTTCTTTTAAATTCGATTCTAACATAATTCCAGAAATTTTATTATAACCATTTTGAATCAATTGATTTAAATAATTAATAATCTTAATTTGATTTTTATATTTTTTTTGTGAATTTCCATGAGAACAATCAATCATAATATTAGGAATAATTTTTCTATCTAATAAATTAGAATAAGATTCATCAATTATTTCTTTAAAATAATTAGGTTGATGAGTACTACCTCTTAAAATTAAATGAGTATATAGATTACCTTTAGTTTTGATAATTGATGATAAACCATAAAAATTAATACCTAAAAATTTATGAGAATATTTAGAAGCTTCAATTGCATCAATAGCTACTGTAATATTACCATCTGTTGAGTTTTTAAATCCAATAGGCATAGAAAGTCCTGAAACTAATTCTCTATGTAATTGAGATTCAGTTGTTCTAGCACCAATTGCACCCCATGAAATTAAATCTGATAAGTATTGTGGTGAAATTGTATCTAAAAATTCTATTGATGTTGCTAATCCCATTTCATTAATTTCAATTAATAATTGCCTTGCTAATTTTAATCCTTTATTAATATTATATGAATTATCTAAATCTGGATCATTAATAAGACCTTTCCATCCTATTTTAGTTCTTGGTTTTTCAAAATAGGTCCTCATAATAATAAGTAATGAGTCAGATAATTCTTCTTGTAATTTTTTTAATAAAATTGCATATTCTCTGGCAGCCTTAATATCATGAATTGAACATGGACCAACTATAACAATTAATCTATCATCTTTTTTATCTAAAATATTTTTAATAGCTTCTCTATGTAATATAACATTATTATATGCTTTTTTAGTAATTGGTAATTCTTCATGTAAACATGTTGGTGATATTAATGGTTTAATTTCTAAAATATTAGTATCATTTAAAATATTATTTATATAAAATGACATATTATTTTACTTAATTATAGTATTTATTACTTATTATAATTCTTTTTTAATTATAATTTAAATAATAATTAAATTAATTATTAAAACTAGTTTAAATAATGATTTATTATATATTATTAATATTATTAATTAATTTATGTGTTTTAAATTTATTAATCTTAGATTTTATTGAAGTATTAAATAGACTAGAAATTAAAATAAATAGTTTAAATAAGAATTCAAATAAATTAATTAATTTAGATAATCACTATTTTTCTAATCATAATAATTGTCTTTTAAATTGTACATTAGAATTAGATAAAATTACATATTATTACGATAATTTAACTCCATATAAAAATATTTATAAAATGATGCCTGTAAAAAATGAAAAAAAAAATAATAATGAATGTATTATTTTATATTATAATATTCCTATTCCTAATAATAAATACAATAAAACAAATATGTCTAAAGATAAAAGAATATTTACGTTTAAGTCTTATAATATAGAACAAGATCAATTAAATAATATTAATTGTAATTGGTATATTACTTCTATGTCAAATTCAATTTGGGGTAAAAAAATAAAATGAATTAAAGATTCTTCAGCATTTTGACAAAACTGTCAACTTGAGTATTCTTTTTTGCAAATGCTGAAAAGAAGAACTTTAGAATTCCTGATGCATTTTGGGGAGTATATTCACGTCTACCCAATTGAACACTTACAATTTGGGGATGAGTAATCAAACACATGCCAGCTTGTTCGATTGAAATCAATTCTACAATTGTAAGTTGGTTTGGAGACTCGCCATTAATTGTATGCAAGGATGTAAAATTTGAGTTTTTTGAACTAATGGCAAAACCAAACTGGATTGCTGCAATTTGTTCAATATCTCTCTCATTATTACACTTTGCACCAGCAATGGTAATACCAGTTCCATCATCAGTTCGAGTAAAAAGTCCATAATACTCACCAGGCTTTTTTTCAAATACAGGAATGTATTTGATGGTTTGGTTAGCCTCAACCACTTGAAAATTTCTCACAGGTTGCATGTTCGTTTAGAGAAGTGACCTTTAAATGTGTGCGATTAAATATTTAATGTCTTTCCGGACATTTATAAATCAAAAAAATTCAATTATTTTTTTTAATATATTATTTACAAGTTTTTGTTTTAGCATTACAGCCAGCTCTATATGATTCATAATGATTTAAAACATTAACAAAAGGTGGAGATTTTTTAGTAATTAAAATATCTTTTTTTAATTTATCATATAAACATTTATATTGAGTTTTAGTAATTTTTTTTAATTTTAATTTGTCTAATAATTTTGAATGTTCATTTTTAAAACATTCTTTTTCTTGTTTTATTAATTTTTTATTAACTTTATCTTTTAATTTATATAACCAAAAACACAATTCATTTTGACCAACTAAATAATCATTTATTGGCATTTCTTTAATAAATATTTTATAAGATTCTCTACAAAATATACAAGGCATTATATATGCCAAACTATTAAATAAATTTATAAATTCTTTTTTTATTTTAATATGATTTTTATCTTTATTATTAATTATTTGTGGATAGGTTCCTAATATTGAACAAAATAAAAAATTCCAAGCATTTGGTCCCCAAAATGATGTTTTCATACCAGCTAATGATAAATATTGTACATTTTTATTTGATGTCATTTTTAATTGATTATATTATATTAAATAATTTATTAATAGAATTTAATAATAGAATTTAATAATAAAATATTATTTATTAATATTAAGTTATTCTCCAATATCTATTTGATATTTAGTAGGCCATTTTAATTTTCCTTCATTTACCGCTTGTTGTCTTTCTATTTTTCCATTTTCATCAGTCATAGTTGTAAATTGTAAATCTCCACGTATGACACTAGATAATTTATTTTTTTTCAATACATTTTTATTTTTTTCTATTTTTATTATATAAAATTCACCACCATTTTTACTTCTAAATCTATTTAAAATAATATTAGGTAAATTTGTTTCAAAACTTATAATTTCTCCTTCTTTTGGTGCTATTCTTTTAGGAACTAATATATCTCCAGTAATCGATTCTATTGAATATTCTTCATTTCCAGTTTGACCTCTAAGAGATATTTCTATTTTATTTGGTAAAGAATCTGAATTTGATTTTGGTAAAGAATCTGAATTTGATTTTGGTAAAGAATCTGAATTTGAATTTGGTAAAGAAGTATTTGAATTAGATTTTACTTTTGGCGGAAAAATATATTGAATTAGAAATGATAAACTAACTATTAAAATAATAATTAAAATAACAATTAATAATATTTTAATAACTAATTTTATATTTTCTTTATTATTAGTTATCCAATCAGTTATAGATTTAAAATTCATATTATATAATTTATATTATATGATTATATTATTTAATATAAAAATAATGATTAATTAATAAGAATTTAAATAAATAATATATATATATTAAATACATTTTATACTACATCCTTTTTAAACTATAATTTAAAACTATAATTTTAAATTATAATTTAAAATTGAATTAAAATTCTTATCAGTAATATAGTTTAAACATATTAAATTATTGAATTATTGAAATATATAATGCAATCTGAATTTATTCCAACATCTGAATTAAATAAGGTTAAATTTTATGTTTTAGATGAAGAAGAAAATGATGTTGAATCTGTAGTAGAAATTAAACACAAAGAACTCTTCAGAGGTAATGTTGCATTTAATCAAGGAATTTATGATTCAAAATTAGGTACAACTGATCATTCATATATTTGTCATACATGTTTTGGAGATAAAACAACTTGTGGAGGGCATTTTGGTAAAATTAATTTGCCTTATCCTGTTATTTCTCCATTATTTAAAAAAGAAGTATTAAAATGGTTAAAAATTATTTGTTTTAATTGTGGAAATCCAATATTAAATATTAAAAATTCATCAAATTATGAAAAGTCACAATTATTAAATGAATATGTTAAATTATCAAGAACTGCATCACAAAAATTTATTAAATGTATTCATTGTAATACAGTTCATCCTAATGTTCAAAAAGATCCAAAAGATCATTTAAAAATTTATATTAAAACAAATGATGAAGAAAGACGTATTTATAATACAGAAATTGAAGAAATATTTTCTAAAATTTCTAATGAAACTGTTATTAAATTAGGTAAAGATATTTCATCTCATCCTAAAAAATATGTCTTAAGAGTTATTAGAGCACCTCCAGTTACTATCAGACCAGATATTAAAAAAATTAAAGGTGGAAGATCTAATAATAATGATTTAACTACTATTTTAAAAAATATTGTAAATTTATTAGATAAATTACCATCAGTATTAGATGAAGAATCAATTATTAAAAATATTATTCAATTAGATAATATTGAAATGCATTATTTTAATTTAATTAAAGATACTCCATCAAGCAATATTAATAAATTACAAACAAATACTGGAAGTTCATTAATGTCAATTTCATCTAGATTTCCTAAAAAATCTGGAAGAATTAGAAAAAATATCTTAGGTAAAAGAACTACTTATATGGGTCGTTCAGTTATTACTGGAGATAATAGTATAAAAATTAATGAAGTAGGTGTTCCAATTTCTATTGCTAAAAGTATTCAAATACCAGAAGTTGTTCAATATTACAACAGAGATAGATTAATGATTTATTTTATGAATAAAGATAAAAAATATCCTGGTTGTTCTAAAATTATAAAAAAATCTAATAATGCCGAATATTATGTAGGTGCTATTAATGATGATTTTATATTGGAAGATGGGGATATTATTTATCGAGATATTATTGAAGGTGATTATGTTGCTATGAATCGCGCACCATCATTGTTATATAGTTCTATTAGTGGACATACAGTAAAAATTATGGATAAAGGTGATACATTACGTTTATCAGTTAATGTTGCTGATACAATGTATGGGGGTGATTTTGATGGAGATGCTATGATGATAATATTTCCACATACTATTATTTCAAGAAATGAATGTAAAAATTTATCAGGAGTAGAAAGATGGTCTATATCATTAAAAAATGGTTCACCATCTATTGGTGTATATCATGATGGATTAATTGGTATTTTTGAATTTACAAAAGATAATATTAATGTAAATAAATATAATGCTATGAAATTAATTAGTCAAAATGCAACTATTTTACCAAATTTCTTATTTTCAAATGAAAAATATAATAGTAAAGAATTAGTAAGTAAATTATTACCACCAGTCAATTTTAATAAAAAAGCTGGTTTTTATAATCCAGACTATGTTGATTTTATTAAATATAATTTAGATGAAATTAAAGTTGAAATATCTAGAGGTACATTACAAAAAGGTAGAATAGATAAAAAAGCAATTGGTCAAGGAGTAGATGGTTCATTATTTCATATTATTCATAATGAATATGGTAGTGAAACTGCATTAGATATGATTTATAATTTACAACAAATGACTACTATATATTTAATGCATAAAGGTTGTACTATTACTTATGATGATATTACAATTAGTAAAAAAGCATTAGAAAAAGTACATACACAAACAGCTGCTATTTTATATGAATCTAAACAAATTTATAAAAATTTAATTGAAGGTAAAATTATTCCTCCATTAGGAATGACTGTTAAAGATTTTTATGAACAACAGCAATTATCTATTTTAAATTTAGGTGATGATTTCTTAAAACCTGTATTTGAAGATATTAAAACAGAAGAAAATAATCTTTTTAAATTAATTTCTTCAGGTTCTAAAGGAAAATTTACCAATTTATTACAAATTAGTTCATCTATTGGACAAACATCTATTGGTGGTGAACGTATGTTTAAATTATTTGATTATGAACGTACTTGTCCATATTATCCAAGATTTGACGATTCTCCTCAAAATAGAGGGTTTGTTACTGAATCTTATACATCAGGTGTAGATATGTTATCATTTATATTCCAATCTATGGAAGCTAGATATAGTATTATTAATAAGGCATTATCTACTAGTATTACTGGTGAACAAAATAGAAAAAGTATTAAAAATCTTGAATCTTTATATATAGATAATACACGTAAAGTTGTAAAAAATAAAAATATTGTACAATTTATATATGGAAGTGATGGTGTTGATACTAGAAAAAATGAAATAGTAAAATTTAATACCATTAGTATGTCATTAAAAGATTTTGAAAATAAATATAAAACTACTTTTAATGATATTTCATCAGAATTTCATAATAAAAATATACAAAAAATATTAGATGATGAATATGAATCATTATTATCTGATAGAAATTTATATAGAGAAATTTATTTAAAGATTGAAAAACAGAATAATAAAAATAAATTATTAACTGATATGAAAAAATTACCTATCAATATTCATAGAATTATCGAAGATATTACATATAATTTTAATGATGTTATAAAAAAACAAAAATATAAACTAAATCCTATAGATATTGTTGAAAAAATTAATAATTTATGTGATAAAATTATGTATTGTCATTATAATGAATTACAATATACTAAAAAGAAAAAAATACCTGATCATATTAAAAGTTCTTTTACATTAATTAGAATTTTAATTAGATCTTATCTATATATTAAAAATATTATTACATTAAATTTAAGTTATGAAATTTTAGATTTAATTATTAATCGAATTTTAAATACTTATCACAAATCTTTAATAGATTATGGTTGTCCTATTGGAATTATCACAGCTCAATCAATTTCTGAACCAATGACACAATATGTTTTAGATAGTCATCATAGAACTGGAGCATCTGGAACAAAAACTGACTTTTTAGTCCGTATGAAAGAAATTTTAGGAGCTAAAGATACATCTAAAATGAAATCTCCAAGTATGATTTTATATGTAAAAGATGAATATAAGGATGATAAATTTAAAATTCAAGAAATTGCAAATCATATTGAAATGATGCATTTAAGAATTTTTATTAATTCATATCAAATATTCTTTGAAGATTATAAACAAATTTTACATCCTAAATATACTCATGAAATTAAAATTATTGAAATATTTGAAAAACATAATCCAAATACCCGTGTTCCAAATGATTTAATTAAATGGTGTATTAGATTAGAATTTAATAAAGAGAAAATGATTGAAAAGAATATGAAATTTGAATCTATTTGTTATAAATTAAAAGAATTATTTCCATATCTATTTATAGTTCATACAGCTGAAAATGCTGATAATATATTTATTAGATTATATATTAGAAATTTACATTTTAAAAAATCTACCGAAGTTGTATTAGAAACTATTGAAACATTTATTACTGAAAGTTTATTAATTTCTAATCTAAGAGGTATTAATAATATATATTCTACAAATACTAATAGTAAAATTGCTCGAACATTAATTAAAGATGATGATTCAATTGAAAAAAATAATGAATTTGTTATTAATACTGATGGTACTAATATGGAAGAAATATTTCAAAATGCATATATTAATCCATATTTATCACAATCTGATAGTATTTTAGAAATTTATGAATTATTAGGTATAGAAGCAGCTAGAAATAAAATTATTATTGAATTAATGAATATGATGCCTGCAGCTGATAATAAGCATTATATGATGTATGCTGATTCTATGACTTATACTGGACAAATATCATCTATTGATAAATCTGGTATTGAAGATAGAGAAAAAAATAATATATTATTAAACTTAGCTTTTAGTCATCCTATTCAAGGATTAGAAGCTGCAGCAATTAATTCATTAGAATCTACATGTTCTGCTGGTTTAAGTGCACCACTAATGGTTGGTCAAATGCCTAAATTTTGTAGTAGTTATAATTCTGTATGTATAAATGAAGAATTTATAAATTCTAATTTAAATGATATTAGTTCACAATTAGAAAATCTATAAATTACTATTAAGAATTTATTATTACTAATTTATTTTTTATTATTTTTTATTTTTTTCTTAATATAGATATTAATATTAAATTTTTAATTAATCTAGTTTAAATTATATTTTAAATTAAATTAATATAATATAATATAATAATTAAAAATGTTAAGTTATTTAATTACAGAAGGTAATTTTTCAATTAATTTTAGTCAAGTATTTGAAAATTCATATTATATTGCAAGTACTGGTGAATATATATTAAATCCTAATGAAATAATTGATATTTCACGAGGAATTCTTTTAAATAGTGATGGTTCTTTATTTGTAAAAATAGATCCAGAATTAGAACAATCATTAGATATAATTGGTAAAACACATTTTGAATTAAAAGAAAAAAAACATATTAAGGTTAAAAATAAAACTAATACTACTATCAAAATTAAACCATATCATCCAATTATTCATGTTGCCAGTTCTAATAGTAATAACCAAGAATATACATTTAATTTAATTTCTTCCCAAATAGAATCAGAAGTTGAACAAACAATTAATGAACTTATTGATACAGTTGTTAAAACTGAATTATTTAATGAACCAGTTTCTGAAGTTAAAGAAGAAGTTACTGAACCAGTTGCTGAAGTTAAAGAAGAAGTAGTTGAACCAGTTGCTGAAGTTAAAGAAGAAGTTGCTGAACCAGTTTTTGAAGTTAAAGAAGAAGTTGCTGAACCAGTTTCTGATGTTAAAGAAGAAGTTGTTGAACTAGTTTCTGAAGTTAAAGAAAAAGTAGTTGAACCAGTTTTTGAAGTTAAAGAAGAAGTTGCTGAACCAGTTTTTGAAGTTAAAGAAGAAGTTGCTGAACCAGTTGCTGAATCCAAAGAAGAAGTCGATAATGCTAAACATGATGATATTATAAAAAAAAGAAAATATATTCGTAAAAAAAAAGTTTAATTTAATCTAAAAGTTTATTTAATCTAAAATATTAGCATAATTTGTATATTCAATTTCAGTTTGTTTTTCATTATAATAAGTTGATTTTTTAATATCAAATATATTATTAATATCACAATCTGGAAATCCAATATAATTTTTAGGTGGTAAATTACTTAAATTTTGATTTTTTTTTACTAAATTTTTAAAATTTTCAATAAAATGATAATAATTATCTGGATAATTTGAAATTCCCGATGTATTTATTGAATAATTAAATATACTATTTATAAAATCATTACTTTTTTCATATTCATCTTTATAATTATAATATATATATTGAATAATTTTAATAATACTTCTTAATGATAAATAATATTGTAAATATATAGATTTTATTTCTGTAGAATCTTCTAAATAATATAAAGATAAAAAATATACTAAATTATAATTATATGAAGATATTGGTATATATTCATTTATTTCTTTAATATATACTAGATTTGAACTAATTAAATCTCCAAATAAATCATAAATTTCTAAATTTATATTATTTATTTTACATTCTAAATATTTAGGAACTAAATCTAAAATATTATCTAATTTTTTAATATTAGAAATATCATTTGATTTTTTTAATTTATTAATAAATAAATCAATAGTATTATCATTATTAATAAAACAAAGTTTTAACTTATCTGGTATTTTAAATAATATAGTTTTATCATATTTAATCTCATTTTTAATATAAATATATTTATATATATTATTAATATTGGACAAATCCTCTTTTGAAAATTTAATTATACTAATTAATTTACTATAAATTTTATTAAATTCTGTATATATAATATCATATGCCATTATTCCATGTAAAACAATATTAGATTTCATATTATAACTAACATTTGGATTTAATATTTCTTTATTTAAATTCTTATATATTTTTTTTTCATATTCATTATTTTCTAATAGTTTAATAATTTCTATTTCATAAATATTTATTAGATCTAGATTAAATTTATAATCATTATAAGTTATATTTTCTATATTTTCTAAGTTATTATATAAATCATAATGGTTATCTAACATATCAAATCTTTCTACATCTTTTTTAAATCTATTTAATATATTATATGATGGTCCAGTTATTTTAAATAAAAAACTTAATGATAAATATTGATTTATTTTTTGAAAATTTGGATCGACAAATTTACATTCATTATATTCTAAATAAGGTATTTTATCATACAAATATTGAGGGACATATGTTGAATCAAATACTGTAAAGCCTAATAATTGTACTCTAACTGTAGTATGATGGATAGCTGGGATAATACTAATATTTTCAAATTTATTATTACATAATATTTGACCTATATTATTAGCATGTTCAACATTATTTGGTGACATAATATCAAAATCTGGAACTTGATATAAATCATTATATAATGTTTCTTTTTTTAATTTTAATGCATAATCAATAGCTGTACCACCAACTATTAATAATTTATTCTTAATAATGTAATCTTTAACTAAATTTAATGCAAATTCTATTTTATCTTTTATAAAATTATGATTATATAATATATATTCATCTGTTATTTCTTCTAAATTATCAATTTTAGTAACTATGTCCATTTAATCTATTAAGATTAAAAATAATCTTTGTTATAAATATAATATATTATAAATAATATTATTCAACTAAATTCAATTTAAATAAATTATTATGAATTTAAATAGGTTTAAAATTGAATTTTGTATTAAAGATAAATTATTATATTTAATTAAAAATTAGATTAATTTTATTATATTTAATTAAAAATTAATAAAATGGAAGATTTTGAATTATGTAATGAAAATGATTTTGATTTATTTTTAGATACAGATTTTACTAATAAATTAGATATTAATAATAATAATTATAAAAATTGTGATGATTGTAATATACAAATGCAACCTAATATAAATAATACATTAACATGTCCAAATTGCGGATTTATAAAAAATGTTATTATAGAAAATTTAGAATATGAACCAAGTATGTCTGGATATAATACTAATGAAAATTATCATATTCCAATTAAATGTATTGGAAAAAATTCATTTCAATATCAAAAATATTTGCGTAATAATACATCACAATATAGTATAATTCAAGAAACAACTCTTAAAAAATTATTAGAAAAATTAAATTATCAATCAGAAGATTTTGTAATACCTAAAAATATTATAAGTAATGTATTAATTCAATATAAAAAAATCAGAGAAACATCTAAAATACACAGAGGAGAAATTTTAAAAGGAATTTTAGGATCTTTAATTTATTATGAATGCTTAAAAGAAGGTATAATTAGAAAACCTAAAGAATTAGCAAAATGGTATTCTATTTCTGAAAATGATCTTAGTAAAGGAGACAAAATATTAAGAGAATTAGAAGAAAAAGGAATTATTGAATTACCTATAAATAAAGATTTTAATATTGAATATATTAATTGTTATTTAAAAAGAATTGATATAGATATTAAATATGAATCATTTTTAATTGAACTATTAAATGAAATTAATCAATTAAAAATTGGAAACCCAAATGCTAGATTATCAACTAAAATTGCATCATTAATATTTCTATTAATTATTTCAAAAAAATATAATATTTCTTCTGATGAAATTGCAAAAGAATTTGATATTTCTGTATCAACATTTAAAAGTTTTTATATGGAGATATTTAAAAATAAAGAAAAATTAACTCATATATTTAAAAAATATGATATTATATTACCTGATAAAATTCCTAGAAAAAGTAGAAGTAATAAAAAAAATATTAATTAATTTATCTTAATTAGATGTTTTAGTTTCTTCATCAGAATCATAAACTGTATCCATATTTTTTTTATATTCTTCAAATAATTCTTTTAATTTATTATGTTTATTTTCATCTTTTTTTGTAATATTATTATATAATAAATCAATAATTTTAGTCTTTTTAGATGCTTCTGTTTTTTTTGATTTTACATCAGGATTATTATATAATTCTTTAATTTCTTCTTCTGTATATAATACATTAATAAATTCATTAATATTATTTTTTAATTTATCTTTAAAGAATGAAGTTTTTGATAAAGATTTTGTTTTTTTAGTATTATTTGATTTAATAGTTCCATTAGTATTTTCCATATTGCAGAAGATATCAATTTTAGTATTAATTTGATTTGCAATTTCTTGAACTAAGGTTGTATTCATTACAATAATATCATCAATTGTATTTTTATATTTATTAAAATCTTCAGTTAATTGATTTAATTTAGTAATTACTTCATCTAATTTACGATCAGTAGACATTTTAATTTAACTTGTTGTAAATCTAATTAACAGAATATAAATTTATTTATTATTTGTATAAGTATATACTCTTTAATTATAAATTCAATTTTATTTTTAATTTATAATTATTATTTTTTATACTTAAGTTAATGTAATTACATCAATTTTAAAATTATTATAATTACATTAATTTAATAAATGAATCTTTAATTTTTTCTAAATTAATATATATTAATTTTTGAGTTAATTGTTTATATAATTTTAAATTTTTATATTTAATATCATTTACTTCTTTATAATAATTTAAAAAATTTAAATAATCATTTTTTAAAATACTATTTATTTCTGGATTTATACTAGATTTATTTATACTAATATTATCTAAATCAATACTAGTACTATTTAAATTTAAATTATTATCATTATTACTATTATTACTATTAGATAAACTAAATTCAGATTCTAATGATATTAAACTATTATATGACCAATTTTCTATCAAATTATTATAACTATCATCTGATGATCTATTTGATAAATTTTCATCTGATAAATTATTATAACTTTCATTTGATAAATTATTATTTATTAAATTTTCATCAAATTCTAATATAGCTATTTTTTCATCTGATAATTTATTATATGATAAGTTATCTAAACTATTAATACTTTGGTGTCGAATTTGTTTTAAATATTCTAATTTGGTAATATCAAAAATATATTTATTATTAAGATTAAGTTCTTTAAAAATATCATTATTATAATCTATTAAACTTACAATATCAAAAATTAAAGAATTCATATTATAATAAAATAAAGTTAATTTAATTAAATTAAGTTCTTATATCATCTAAATTATATTTTAATCTAATATATTTTAATTTAAAATTGAATTATTGTATAATAAATATATAATAATAATATGAATAATTTACATAAAGGAAAATTTTTAGTATTTGAAGGAATTAATGGTTCTGGTAAAACAACAATAATTAATATTTTAATTAATTATTTAGAAGAACATAGTATTAAATATAAATATATTAAATTTCCGAATAGAAAAACAGAAACCGGAAAAATTATTGATGATTTTTTAAAAAATAAATATGAATTTAAATCTCTTAAAGATCAAATTAAAATATTTGCAGAAAATAGAAAAGAATCACATAATTTAATTAAGGAATGTTTAAATTCTGGATATCTAATATTATGTGATAGATATTTATATAGTAATTTAGCTTATACATTAACAGATCAAACATTAAATATAATAAATAATAAAACAACTAATTATATTGATATGAATTCCATTCTTAAATATGATACAAATTTAATTAAACCTAATTTTGTATTTCTTATTAAAGGAAATTATATACAATTAAGAAATGAAAAAATTCAAGAAAGATATCATAATGATGATATTAAAAATAGTTTAATTATGAATAATTATTTACTTGCTTTAAATCATACTAATACTAAATATAAAATTATTAATAATGAATTTAATAAATTAGATGAAACTATTAATAATATAATTAAAGATATTGATTTAATTGATGATAATACTAATTATGAATATTTTTAATTAAATATATCATCTAATCATAAATATATTATTTTTTTTTGTTTTTATTTTTAGTTAATATTAATTATTATTTAAATATAACCTATAATTATTATTAACCATTTAATTAAAATTGAAAGTTATATTCAATTAATATAATTATCTAATTAGTTAAAATATGAATCAAATTGAAGAGTTTAATGTTATTAATCGTCATGGTAAATCTGTACCACTTGATTTTAATCGTATTTTAACAAGATTAGCTAATTTAAAAAATTATGAACCAAAATTACATGTTAATGTTGGTTTAGTAGCTCAAAATACAATTAAATTAATGATTAATAATATTACAACTTCTGAATTAGATAATATTTCTGCTAATATTTGTGCAAGTATGATTACGGTACATCCTGATTATGGCACATTAGCATCTCGTATTGAAATTAGTAATTTACATAAACAAACTAATGAAAATTATTATGAAATGCTTGTAGAATTAAATAATTATTCTAATGAAAATAATGAGTCAATTAAATTAGTTGATAATAAATTAATTAATTTTGCAAAATGTTATCAAATTGAAATTCAAAAAAACTTAAATTATTCATTGGATTATAATTTTACATATTTTGGTATTAAAACTTTAAAAAAATCATATTTATTAAAACATATTTTATCAAATAATAATGTTAAAATTTTAGAAAGACCACAACACTTATATTTAAGAGTTGCAATTGGAATTTATTTTAATAAAATTGATAATCAGGGTACTACCGATGAATATACATTAGAAAATATTTTTAATACTTATAGATTATTATCTAAACATTATTATACCCATGCTACACCAACATTATTTAATGCAGGAACTCCTAGACAATCACTTTCATCTTGTTTCTTATTAGAAATAGGTGATGATTTAGAAGATATCTATAAAACATTATCAGATACTGCAAAAATTTCAAAATGGAGTGGGGGTATTGGAGTACACTGTAGCCAAGTTAGAGCTAAAAATTCATTAATTAAATCAACTAATGGTAAATCAGAAGGAATTATACCAATGTTAAAGGTATATAATGATTCTGCATTATATGTTTCTCAAGGTGGTGGTAAACGAAAAGGATCAACTGCAGTTTATCTAGAGCCTTGGCATGCTGATATTTTTGAATTTTTAGATTTAAAAAAACCAATTGGGGATGAATATTTACGTGCTCGAGATTTATTCTTAGCAATGTGGATTCCTGATTTATTTATGAAAAGACTTATTCAAGCAATTGAAACTAAACAAGTGATATTATGGAGTTTATTTTGTCCAAATATTGCTAAAGGTCTTGCTGATAAATATGGAGATGAATTTGAAGAATTATATATTAAATATGAAAATGAAAAAAAATATAATAAACAAGTTGATATTACTATTTTATGGAAAAAAATATTAGAAATTCAAATGGAATCGGGTGTTCCATATATATCATTTAAAGATCATATTAATCGTAAAACAAACCAAAATAACTTAGGAACTATTAAATCTAGTAACCTTTGTCACGAAATACTATTATATACAGATAAAGATAATATTGGCGTCTGTAATCTTGCTAGTATTTCATTACCAAAATTTGTAGAAAAAACTAAAAATAATGAAGTATTTTATAATTATCAAAAATTATATGAAATTACTAAAATTATTATTAAAAATTTAAATCAAGTTATTGATAATAATGTATATCCAGTACCGGAAGGTAAATATTCAGATTCTAGAAATAGACCATTAGGATTGGGTGTACAAGGTTTAGCAGATGTATTCTTTAAATTTAAAATTCCATTTACTTCTAATAAAGCTAAAGAAATTAATAGATTAATATTTGAAACTATATATTATGGCGCTTTAGAATCTTCTTGTGAATTAGCACAAATTAATGGACCATATAAAACATATAGTACTTCTATGATAGCAAATGGTAAATTACAATTTGATTTATGGAATGTAGTGCCTAGTAAAATGTGGAATTGGGATAAATTAAGAGAAAATATTAAAAAATATGGAATTTATAATTCATTACTAACTGCATTAATGCCTACTGCCAGTACTTCACAAATTATGGGTAATTATGAAATGTTTGAACCAATTACTAGTAATATGTTTACTAGAAATACATTATCAGGTACTTATCAAATTATTAATAAATATTTAATTAATGATTTATTAGAATTAAATCTATGGAATGATATTATGAAACAAAAAATTATTGCAAATAATGGTTCAATTCAAAATATTGAAGAAATTCCACAAAATATCAAAGATATTTATTTAACTATTTGGGAATTAAAACAAAAAGATTTAATAGATATGGATGCTGATAGAAGTGCTTATATATGCCAATCTAGCAGTTCTAATAGATTTATGACTAATCCAAATAATAATAAATTAACTTCTATGTATATATATTGTTGGAAAAAAGGATTAAAAACTGGATGTTATTATTTAAGATCTCAATCAGGAGCTGATGCTGTTAAATTTACAGTTGATGTTGATATCTTAAAAAATGAGAAAAAAAAACGTATGCAAGAGTTAATGAATAATTATAATCAAAGTATGGAAGAAGAATGTACTGTTTGTTCTGCATAAATATATAAATACATGAATTAAATTTTATTTTTTTATGAATTAGATATTAGAAGTATTATATTTATATATATTAATAAAATCCATTATTAAAATTTAAAAATGAATAGTGAAAATAATAAAGAGTTAAATAACTATATTACTAAATATTATAATCAAATTGATAATATTTATATAGATAAATTTTGGAGCAGTATTAATAATAAACATTGGATTTATGTTGATGATGTATTAATTGAATGGATTGGTTATAAAAAAGATAGTTGTGGAAAGCAAAAATATACTAATATAATTAAAGATAATTTTAAAGAAAATAAAGATTATAAAATATATAATTATGAAGAAATTAATAAAGTATTTCATTCATCTCTAGAGATAAATGAAAATAATAAAGAGATTTTAACATTTAAAGATAAATTAACAGAAATACATAATAGAACATTACATTTAATTCTATCTCCAAAATGCTTTAAAAAATCATTAATGATGATAAGAACAGAAAAGGCAAATTTAATTAGAGATTATTATGTAGATATAGAAGAAATATGTTTAGAATTTAATAAATATTTATTAGAAAATAATAAAAAAGAATTAGAAGAAAAAGAAAATATAATTAATGAACAAAAAATTAATATAATACAAAATCAAAATGAATTATTTATTGATAAATTTTCAAATAAAAAATGTATTTATTTATTTGAAATTATAGATTTACATAATCAAAATAAATATATTAAAATCGGGTCAACTAAAGATATTCCTCAAAGATTTTTAACATTAAAACAAAAATTTAAACAATTAAATATATTAAATATTTTTGAATGTTCTAATAATTATATTGAAATTGAACAAGATATTTTAAATGATGATTATATTAAAAATAATTTATATAAAGATTTAATAAATGGTAATAAATCTATAGAAATTGTAAAAATTACAGAAAATTGTACATATGATAGTATTATATCTATAGTTAAAAAATATTTAAATAATATATATGCATTAAACCCAATTCAAATTTTAGAAAATAAAAAATTAGATATAGATTCTAAAAAAATTAATTTAATAAATAGATTATTAGATAATGGATATAATCCAAATGAAATTATTAATAAATTATTTAATAATGAAATAAATTTTAATACAACTCATAATAATGATAATAATTATACTGTAAAAAATACAAATTCTGAAATTATAAAAATACAATATATCAAACCAACTAAAAAACCAAATAGTAAAGCAATATATAAAGTAAATCCAAATACATTAGAAGTTATTAAAAAATATAATACATTAGCTATGTTATTAATTGAAGAAGAAATTCTAGATGTAAAACAAAAAGGTATATATAATGCAATTAGAAATAATTTAATATATAAAAATTATAGATGGGTGTATGAAGATACTGAAATAAAACCAACATATATACCTATCTATAATAAAAAAAATAAAATAACTAATAATACTAGCCATATAGAAACAATTATTAAATTAAATAATACACAAGATGAAATAATAAATACATATCCATCACTTACTGCACTTACAAAATTAGAAAAAATTAGTATTAATACAATTAAAAAATATATTTCTAATAATATTATTTATAAAAATTATTATTATATTTATTTAAAAGATTGTAAAAAAACTCTTATTGATAATTATATTTCAAACGGAAATATAATTAATAAATATAAAGCTAATCATTGTAAAATTATTATTAAATATGATCCTATAAATAATTTAGAATTTAAATATGAATCTTTGACAGAAGCGTTATTAAAAAATCATATCAGATCTACAAAATTAAAACATGCAATTACTAATGATATATTAGTTGATGGATTTAAATGGAGATATGGATAACAAAATCAGGAGCTGATGCTGTTAAATTTACAGTTGATGTAGATATCTTAAAAAATGAGAAAAAAAAACGAATGCAAGAATTAATGAATAATTATAATCAAAGTATGGAAGAAGAATGTACTGTTTGTTCTGCATAAATTTTATAAATATATAAATTAAATTTTATTTTTTTTGTATTAAAGACTTAAAAGATACTATTATATAGGAAAAATGGATAAATTAATAGAAAATGAATTATTAAAACAAGATCATATTATTACAACTAATAATATAATATTAAATAAAAAAATTATTGCATTATATTTTAGTGGAAATTATTGTCCACCATGTAAAAAATTTACTCCTATTTTAAAAGATGTATATTTAAAAATTAAAGAAAAAAATAATAATTTTGAAATTATTTTTATTTCTTCAGATAAATCAGAAAGTGAATTTAAAGAATATTATAATTCCATGCCATGGTTAGCACTTCCATATGAAAAAAGACATATTAAAACTAAATTATGTAATTTATTTGGGATTAAAACTATTCCCAGATTAATTATTTTAGATAATAATAATGAAATTATAGATTTGGATGCTAGAAAATTTATAGAAGAAAATCATAATAATATTGATAAAATTATAGAATATTATGATTTAAATTAATAATATTTATAATTAATAATATTTATTTAAAAAGTCAATATAATCAACTACAGTTCTATCTCCTTTATATTGTGCTAAATATAAATTATTTTTGAATAATAAAATAGTAGGATAACCATTAACACCTGGCCAATTATTAAATTTATTTAAATGCTGAATTAACTCACTATTTTTTTCAGCATCGATTTGAGCAATAACTACCTTTTTATCATTTTTATATTTTCTTGATAATTCTTCATAATCTGGAATAGATCTAACACAATATCCACACCAATTAGTATAAAATTTAATTAAAACTAATTTATCCTTATAATTTTTTAATATAGGCTGTCTATTGTTAAAATTTTTTTCAGTTAATTCTACGATATAATTAGATTGATTCATATTTATAAATTTTAAGTATTTTAATTTAATATTATTTATTTTATAATATATATAATAAATTAAATAAGAAAATAATTATGAATAGTAAATATACTATAATTTTATTAATTTTAGTATTAACTTATATATTTTATAATATTATACAACTTAATAATAATCAATTAAATTTATTTAATGAATCTAATATATCAGATACAAAAATATGTAATCAATTAAGTTATCTTGATGGTTATTGGACTTCTAATCCGGAATTTAATAAATTATCAGATATTGATAATATGATATTTTATATAGATTATAGTAATAATAATGGCTATTTATTAATTATATCTAATAATAAATTGATTTCTAAAAACGAAATAACAATGTTAATTGATGAAAATAATATTAAATTTGATGATAATATTTATTCTAATTTATTATTTAAATGTAGTTTTATTAATAATGCAAATAAAGATGAATTTATATGGGATAATATTAATTTTGATTGTATATTATCTATTAATAATGGTAATTTAAAACTATTTAATGATAATATATTATATGCTGATTTATATAAAGATAATATGATAACATCTTATATTAATGATGTAGAATAAATTAATGATGTGGAATAAATTAATAATGTAGAATAAAATTGAATAAATTTAAAATTGAATAATAATATTATAATAAATAACATAAATAAAATGAATAATCAATTTAGTTTTAAACGTGCTGGTATTAAAATGCCAAAAAAAAGTAATAAACTTTATAGAAAATATAAACAAAAAAAAATGGAAATTATTCCTGAAAATAATATTATTGATATAAATAAAAAGGTTATTATTAAAAAAGAAATACATGAAGATATCATTAAATATGACTTAACAAATGCTGAAAAAAATTTAATTAATCAATACTGGCCAAATACATATACACCAAAAAGTTTAGCAACTATTTTAAAAAATAAAGAAGATTTTTATATATTAAATAAAAATTGGTTTGAATTTAATAATAATTATCAAATTAATTAATAAATATAATAATATAAATTCACAATGCTTATAATTTTTTTTCTTATATTTTTATTTATTTTAATAGTTAAAATTATAAATACTATTAAAAAACCTAATATAATATTTTATAATAAGAATAGATTAGCAATATTTTTAAAAGAAGATAAAGATAATTATTATAAAAATTTAAATATACATAATCTAAAATTAAGAAATATAAAGAATAAAGAAGAATATTTAAATAATATAGAAACTAAATTATATAATTGTACTAATAAAGAAAAAAAAATAATAACTAAAGCAATTATTAAAGCTAATAATAAATTAAAAAAAATTAAATATATTGGATTTGATAATTCTAATTTAAAATATTTACCATGGTATATTGGATGTGCTGAATATGATTATGAATTTGGACTTCCTCATACTAGAGATAAAATTATAATATTAAATCGAAATAATATATATGATAAAGATTTATATAAAACATTAATACATGAACGCATTCATATTTATCAAAGATTATTTCCAGATAATTTAATAGATTTTTTAAATTATTATAATTTTCAAAAAAATAGTAAACAGTCTGATTTAGATAGATCAAATCCGGATACTGATAATTATTTATATCAACAAAATAATTTATTATATGAATGTAAAATTTATCCAAACTCCAAAAATAATGTATTTTGTACTAATAATTCTTCTAAATTTGAACATCCTTATGAATTAATGGCTTATGAAATTGCAGATTTAGCATAGAAATTTATAAAATAAGAATAAAAATTAATAAGGTTGAAAATATACAAGTTAAAATAAATTTATTAATTCTATATTTATTTTTTGCAGAATTATCTATTTTATCATCATTAATATTATTATCATTAATAATACTATTTGTAATTTCTCCTTTATTAGTATAAATTTTAATTTTACTCAAACATTTAGTTAAATCAAATCCTTTTTCATTTTTATTAGTTGGCATATATTTTTCAGTACATATAGGATCTAAATAATTAGTAGATCTAAAATAATTATTAAATTTTGTGATTTTAATATATGTTAAATCCATAAATGATATACATTTATTTAATTTAATACTAAAAGCTCCAATTATATTTTTACAATTATCATCAAATGTTTCTAAATATAAAAATTCTTTCATATTTTTTTTAGTATCTTCTAAATCATTTGTTCCGCAATATTGTTTATTAGAATAAAGACTAAACCCATTACAAATAGTATCATTAAATGGTTTTTTACAAATATCTAAATTATTATAAGAATATATAATATAATTTAAATCTTTACAATCATTATTTTGATAAAATGAATTTGCAATAAAATTTTTATTAGCATAAGAATAGTTTAAAATATTTAATAATAAAATTATAAAATACATCTTTTTGTTATATGTTTTTATTTATTATTACTTTAATACAATTTTAGTTTAAATTTTAATAAAAAAAAATAAAGTAATTTTAAAATTAGTTTAAAATTAGAAATCTTCATCAATACTTAACATAATTTCTTCATTAGTTGCATTTGAATTTGCTTTAGAATATTCGGTAACACGTTGTTCAAAGAAATTTGTTTTATTTTGTAATCCTATATTTTCCATAAATAAAAATGGATTTTGAGTATTATAAAGTTTTGGAATATCTAAATTCATTAATAAATTATCAGCAACATATTCAATATATTTATGCATTTCATCAGAATTCATTCCAATTAATCTACAATTAAATGATTCAGTAATAAATTCTTTTTCTATCTCAACTGCTTCTTTTACAATATTAATAATAATATCATTATTACAATTAATATCATAGTCATCTCTAGTTTTTAATTGATTATATAATAAAATTGCAAAATCTCTATGTAAACCTTCATCTCTAGAAATAAATTCATTAGATTTAGTTAATCCTGATAATATATTTTTTTCTTTAATCCAAAAGATTGCACAAAAAGATGCTGAAAAGAAGATACCTTCTAATACTGCAAAAGCGATTAATCGAGTTCCAAAACTTGAATTAGTATCATCAATCCATTTAGAAGCCCAATTTGCTTTTTTAGTAATTGCTGGTATATATTCAATAGCATTTTTAAATTTCTTTTTTAAATTTGATTCTATAATATATGTATCTAGTAAACTTTCATAAGTAATGGAATGGATATCTTCCATCATTTTTTGAAAATTATAAAATAATTTAATATAAATTTTAAGATCATTTGGCAAAGTTTCAATATCTTGCATAAATCTTTCTTCTAAATTAATATTAACAATTTGATCTGATTGTGAAAAGAATGCTAAAATATTAGATAAAAAATATCTTTCATCTTCATTTAATTTATTATCCCAATCAAATTTATCTTTACTTAAATCTAATTCTTTTTCAATCCAAAAACACGATCTTGCTTTATTATACATTTCGTAAATTTCATAATTTTTAATTGGAAAAATAGAATGAATTTTAGAAGAAATTGACATATTTTAATGTAATTTAGAAAATTTAATTAATATTAAATTGGTTTATTAATTAATCAATATATTATTTAAATTAAAAAAAAATAATTCAATTTTAAATATTATATTAAAGGTAACCTTTATATATTATTGTATATTATATATTATACACATTATCTTTTCTGTATAATTTAATTATTGCATATTAATATAATTAAATTAAACAACTTGATTCAATGTATTATTTAATATAAAAAAATAATTTCATTAAATATGAAGTATATATTATATAATATATAATAAATTTAATTATATATAGACATTTATATAATATATAATTAAGTTAGTTATAATATCAAATATTTTATTAATAGTTTTATACTATTTATCATAATATATAATTTGATATTAATTTATTATTTTTTTTGTTAAAATTATTTTATTATTTTTTTTTGTTAAAATTATTTTATTATTTTTTTGTTAAAATTATTTTATTATTTTTTTATTAATTTATTATTTTTTTTATTAAAATTATTTTATTTTTTTTATTAAAATTATTTTATTTAAAGATTAAATATTAATTATAATAAATATATATATAATGGTTAAGAATCACAATATTATTAATGAATATATAGAGTTAGAAGATTTATATAAAAAAGATTATGATAAATATATTATTTTATTACAAGTCGGTAGTTTTTATGAATTATATTCTATCAATAGCAATGATAAAAAATTAAAAATAGTATGTGAATTATTAAATATTATTTTAACAAAAAAGAATAAAAGTATTGATAAAATTTCAAAATCTAATCCATATATGGCGGGATTTCCATGTGTATCATTAGAAAAATATTTAGATACTTTAATTAATAATAATTATACAGTAATTGTATATAATCAATATATTGATAAAAAAACAATTAAAAGAAAATTAGATAAAATTTATTCTATTGGAACATATATTGAATCTGAAAAATTATCAGTTAATGATAATTTAATTATTTCTATATATCTTGAAGTTATTAATAATAATTTAATAACTGGAATTTCAATTATAGATTTATCTATTGGTAGTATTAAATTAATAGAATTTTATAATACAAATTATGATAAATTAATAGAAGATCTAAATAAAGAATTTATAATTTATAATCCTAAAGAAATAATATTGACCTATACAAATAATATAGATAATAACTTTAATAAATTATATTCATATTTAAAAAATAAAAATAGTATTTTTCATTTTTATGATAATATGGATAAATTATATCAAAATATTTCATTTCAAAATGAATTCTTTGAAAAAATATTCAAAAATATAAATAAAATTGAGTCTATATCAATTATAGAATCATTAGATTTAGAAAGATATGAAATTTTGCGATTATCATTAATAATTTTATTAAAATTTGCTTATAATCATGATAATAATATTATTAATAATCTAAATAAACCAAATATTTTAATGAATAAATCTATATTAAATTTACACAATAATGCATTATATCAATTAAATATTCTGTCCCAATCTGATAATTATAAATATAATAGTCTATTTGATATTATTAATAAAACATCAACTGCATTAGGAAAGCGATTTTTAAAAATTAATTTATCAGAACCTATTACAGATATAAATGAATTAAATTATAGATACTCTTTAATTAATAAACTATTACATAATAATAAATACTTAAAATATGAAAATGAATTAGATAATATTCTAGATATTGAAAAATATCATAAAAAATTAAGTATTAATAAATTATTACCATTTCAATATGGACGATTAAATATATCATATTTAGCAATTATTAATATTATAAAATTAGCAAAAAAAGATTTTTCTAATTTTGATTTTAATTTATTAGATAATTTTAATAATTATTATAAAGAATATATTACATATTTTAATCTTAAAAATTTAGAATTATATAATAATAATAATAACAATAATAATATTAATATCTTTAATGAAGGTATTATTAATCAAATAGATGAAATATATAATAAAATAGAATCTGAAAAAAAAACTTTAGAAATACTTTCTGAAGATTTATCTAAATTAATTAATAATGATAAAATTGAAATTAAATATACAGATAGAGATGGTTATTATTTATGTTTAACTAAAAATAGAGCTAATAAATTAAAGAAAGAATTAGAAAATATAGATAACTTTAAAGATTTAATTTTTGAAAATAAAACTCAATCTAATACTTACATAACATCTGTAAAAATTAAACAAATATCTAAAAATATTATACAATTAAGCGAAAAAATAAATAATATTATGAAAATTAAATACTTAGAAATTTCAGAATCTTTATTTAGTAAATATTATAATTGCTTAAACTATTTAAATACTTTTATTTCTTATATTGATTTTATTAAATCGAATACTAAATGTAGTTATAAGTATAACTATATTAAACCAATAATTACAGAAAATGAAAAATCATTTATTAATACAAAAGGTATACGACATCCAATATCTGAACAATTAAATACTGATTTTGAATATATAACTAATGATATAGATTTAAATTATTCAACAATTGGTTGTTTATTATATGGGTCAAATGGTGTTGGAAAATCAACATTAATGAAATCTATTGGATTAAATATTATTTTAGCACAAATTGGATGTTTTGTTTCTGCATCATATTTTGAATATATGCCATATAATAGTTTATTTACTAGAATAGATCATTCTGATAATTTATTTAAAGGTTTATCATCATTTGAATCAGAAATCTTAGAATTAAAAACAATATTAAATTTTTCTGATAAAAATTCATTAATTTTAGGTGATGAAATATTAAATAGTACTGAAAATATTTCAGCAATATCAATAATATCTGCATCAATTAACTATTTTTTAAAAAATGATATATCATTTATTTTTGCTAGTCATTTACATCAAATCCCAAATTATATTAATATTAATTTAAAAAATAAATTAAACATATGTCATCTAACAATGGATTATGATTCAGTTAACAAAACTTTTATTTATACTAGAAAATTACAAGCAGGACCTTCTATGCAAAATTATGGATTAATAGTTGCAAAATCGTTATTAGATAATGATTATATTATTAATTCATCATTAGATATCCAAAATACTATATTAAATAATAATTCTAATGATAATACTAAAATTTTAAAAAATAATAATTTAATAGAAATTAAAAAATCTAAATATAATACTGAATTATTAATGACAGAATGTAGTATATGTAAAGATTTAAATATTAAAAATGATGATATGAATATTTTAGAAACTCATCATATTATATTTCAAACTAATTTTGATGAAAATAATAAATGTATTGTTCCTGATAAATCACATATAAAAAAAAATCAAAAATCTAATTTAGTTAACTTATGTAAATTTCATCATTTAGAAGTCCATAAAAATAATATTATTATTAATAAGTGGATTAAAACAACAAAAGGGAAAAAATTAGATTATGAAATTAAATTAAATTCAGAATAAATTATTAAATTCATAATAAATTATTATTAATTTAATTTGGCATATAAATCTTTAATACAATTTACTAAATGTGGAATTAGTGAAATATAATTAATATTATGTAAATCATCATATATATCATGATTAATAATTTCAATTATATTTGGTAATATTTTTTTTACATCCTGAGCTATAAATCCATAACATTCTTTATTATCATTTTTAAAATTATATATTTTCGGATCTAATTGTAATATTTTATTTTTAGAAAAGTTAATATTTAGATCTTGAATATTTTCTTTTAATCTAATATCTGATGTTTGAGTTAAACTTGTTACAGATAGATTACCATTAGATAATAATGTTGCAGCCGTATTAAATGAACCATTATTCGCTAGTCTCCATCTAAATGCACCAGTTTCGCTATCATTAGTTATATTAGTAGAATATGCTTCAAATGTTCCTAAAGTAAAAATAGTATAAGTATTATTTACTACACCAAATTCTATTCCAGTTCCTATACCATTTTGTGATGCACTACTTGGCAATCCAGTTAAATTTAACATTATATCTACAGTATTATTACTAGCATTTTGTTTTGTTAAAGATAATGAATGACCACTAATATTTGCACCCATCATTATAGTAGGATTATTTCCTGTTGGTAATAGAGTTAAAGAACCATTTGATGACATTTGAAAATCACATCTTATATTAGGATTTCCATTTGTATCATTATAGGTTAATCTTAAACAATTACCTGTTGGATGATTAATTTCTAATCCATAATCTCTAGCTGATGTATTAATTCCTAAATTATTAAATGTATTTAATGTTGAAATATTTAATGTATTTGCTGATAATATATTAATGTCTGATAAATTATTTGATAAATCTTTAGATACTAAAACATTATTAAAATTAGATGAGTTATTAAATCTTAATTGATTTGTAGTAGAATCATATATTATTTTACCTTTAGATAAATTCAAATTTGATAATTCATTAATTTCAGTGCTTGTATATTTTTTTAAAATAACCATTTGATATTTAAAATTTGATAAGTTTTGTTTATATTATATTAAATATAAAATGTAAATTAATTATTTATAATAATATTATATATTTTGTTTAATAATTGATAATTCATGATATAAATCTTTGATGCAATTGACTAAATGAGGAATAATACCAGTATATTGAATATGATGTAAATCAGAAATTTGTTCTGTTTTAGTTATTTCAATAACTGATGGTAATATTTCTTTAACCTCTTGTGCTATAAATCCACAATATTTTTTATCTAATTTATTTTTAATATTATATTTTTTTGGTTTTAATTGTAAAATTGCATTTACAGACTCTTTAATATCTAAATTAATGATATTTTCTTTAATTCTAATATCAGAAGTTTCAACTATATGTGTTGATGTTAGTAATTCAGAATTTAAAGTTAAACAATTAAAAACTCCTTCAGCTGATAAAGAAGCTACTGTTGATAAGGAACCATTATTTGCAAGCCTCCAACGATAAGCACCAGTTTCACTACTATCAGTTATATTTGTTGAATATGCTTCAAATGTACCTAATGTAAATATAGTATATGTACTATTTAAAGTACTAAATTCCATACCTGCACCTATTCCATTAGATGATGCAGTATTTGGTAAACCTGTTAAACTTAATAATAAATCTACTGTATTATTTGCAACATTTTGTTTTGTTAAAGCTAAAGAATGTCCACTAATATTTGCAGACATTAATACCGTTGGATTATTTCCGGTTGGCATAATTGTTAAAGATCCTGTAGATGATACTTGAAAATCACATTTATAAGTTGGTGATCCATCATTATCATTATAAGTTAATCTTAAACAATTACCAGCTGAATGATTTACTTCTAAACCAAATAATCTAGCTGATGTATTAATTCCAACATTTCCAGTTGTATTTAATGCATTAATAGTAGCTGTATCTAATGTAATATTATCAGAAATAATATTAGCTGCAGATAATGTATTAATATTTTCTATATCTCTATCACTATCTAATACTAATGCTTTAGATGCTGATGCAGTACCAGGTGTTACTTGAGTATAATTTAATTCTGTTGCTGTTGCAGTTACTAATGTACCATTTAATTCTAAACCTGTATTTGTATTTCTATCATGATTTGAAATATTAAGATTTCCATCAATTGTTAAATCATTGATATCTGTTACATTATAAAATGAATCTTTAGAAATTAATAAATTATTATAGTTATTAGAATCATTATATCTTAATATATTTAATGTATTATCATATAATAATCTTCCTTCTATTTGAGGTAAAGAATTAAATTCTACATTAGTAAATTGTTTTAAAACGACCATATTTTAAAAATAGTATTAACTAATCTAAAATTAATAATTAATCTAAAATTATATTATATAACATTCTAAATATATTTTTAAAAAAAAATATTATAACAAAAATTTATTATTTTTAATTTAAATACATCTAAAATCCATTGAACCAGGTTGAGGTTTACAACTATATCCATTTATACAAACATTATGCATCCAATTAATTTCTTGATTATCATTTTGACCACATAATGCATTTTTTTCTAATTTATCTGGTAAACATTGACTATAATATGGAGAATATTTAATACATTTGCTATTAATACATTCTTTATTAGGCATATTATTTCCTCCACATTGTTCCCAAACATTTGCAGTTCCTATGATATTCTTTTCATCTTCTTTTTTTTCTTCTTTTTCTTCCTTTTCTTCTTTTTCTTCTATTTTTTCATTTAGTATATTTTCTTTTCCTTTACAATATTTTTTACTAATTAAACTTGGATTATAATTTAATTCAGTATTTGGTACAATATTTGGACTATTAGTTAATTCAGTATTTGGTATAATACTCGGACTATAATTTAATTCAGTATTTGGTACAATATTTGGACTATTAGTTAATTCAGTATTTGGTATAATACTCGGACTATTAGTTAATTCATTAGTTAGTACAATACTTGGAGTATTAATTAATTCAGTAGTTGGAGTATTAATTAAATCAGTATTGCATATATTACTTTTAATATATCTATAATTACTAATGCTTAAATTTCTAATTAATTCTGTTTTATTTATATTATTACGATTATTAGAATTATTAGGATTATTAGAATTATTAGGATTATTACCATTATTAGGATTATTAGAATTAGTAATTTCTGCATCCCAACATGTAGAGTAATATTCATTTTTATTAAATTCCCAAATCCATTTAAATGCATATATGCCTGGTTCAATATTATTTTCTAAATTAAAACATACATAACATACAGTTTTATCAGTATTATTGCAAAATCCAGGGCAATTTTGAAAACCTTTATAATCAATCATTCCATTTTGATGTATTCCATTTAGGTGATTATATTCTTTTGTAAAATCATTTGATAATTCATTATCTGAATTTTTATTACTAGATCTATATATTTTAATTCCATTATCTGGAACATAATTATTAGTACATTCTGATGCAACATGATTTTTTGATGGATAAGTTAAACAAACTTGTTGTCCAGGATTATATTTAGACATTTTAATAGTATTATAATATTGACTATTATAGTTATATTTACAATCCTGACCTTTATAATTATATCCAGTATCATAACCAAAACCACGATTTAAATCGCTTTCAAATTGTAAATTATAATTTCTTGGATATCCTAAACATTGATTATTATTATATTCTATAGGGGTAATTTTATTTATATTAGATTCTAATTGATAATTAGTACAACTAATCCATGAATGTGATAAAGAATAAGAGAAAAATGAATGAAATACTAAAAATGTTAAATAATTTTTAATTGTTTGCATTTTAAATTGATATTGAATAAGTGATAATATAATTAAGATAGTATAATTTTAAGTTAACAAATATATTTTAATAAATATAAATTAATAAAAAAATATTAAATATGAGTAATTCAATAGATGATCAATTAGATAATATCTCAAATAAAATTTCAGATCAAGAATTTATTGAAGCATATAAACATGCTGAACAATTAACATTAGTACCAATATTAAAATTAATTTATGCTACTATAAAAGTAGATTATTCTAAAGATTTTAAAATTAAAATACCATTATCTTCCAAGAAATCAACAGAAATTCCAATTGGAGAAATTGAGATTAATAAAATTGATAATCCTAATATTATTTATAAAATATATTTAGATATTGTTGATAAATTTTATGATTTAGATTTAGAATTAACAAATAATAATATTTTATCTGAAAATATCACTTCTATTGCTAATGAAACAAATGAACAATTAAAAAAACAATTAATTGATATTATAACTTATTTAACACAGTCAGCTAAATTAGTTTTTGATCATTTAAAAAATGAATATACTGAAATTATTGAATATAATATTGAAATGGATACTAATACGACAATTTATTTAGATTATGAAATAAATAAAAGATTAGGTATTAAAATTAAAAAAATAGAAAAATAATTTACTTTAGTTTTAATAATTTATTATTTTTTAGTTTATATTGCCAAGGTCTATATATATTTGAACCAAATTTAAATTTATCAATTCTTTCATCTATAAAAATACCATGATATTCAACTATTATTTTTTTATTTATGATATTATCATTTATTTCTTGTTCTATATTATATAGAGTTTGTATTTTTTTTAATATTTGATAATACATATTTTTATTATAACTTGAATCAAATAATTGTAAATTAATTATATTTAATAGATTATATCTAATAGTAACTATTGGATGAGGTATTAATATTTTATTAATTTTATTAATAATAGGAATAACTTCATAATTTATGCTATTATAACTAATAATTAATATAGTATTTTTATTTGTTTTTTTATTATGTAATATTATATTTGTTTTAGTTAATCTAAAATCATTTACTATATGTGTATTGCTATATTTAGTAGTTATTTTATATATTTTAATTAAATCATTATCTTCTAAATATTTATTAATTATATTAATTAATAATTTTATTCCAGATTCATATATAATTATATTCAAAATATTATTATAATCTAACTTATTATAATCTACATTATTTTCTAATAAAACAATTTTTATATTAGTATAATTATCTTTATTTATTGATTCTATAATATATTTATTAATATTATATCTTATTTCATTAATAATTTTATCTTTATTTATTTGATAATTATTAATATTTTTAAGTAAATTTTCCATCAAATAATTATATAATGTATAATTATCATATCCTATAATTGAATATTTTGATTCTAAATTATTTTTATTATTATTACTATTATTAGATTTAATATATTTAATAAATTCAGTTGGATTATATATTTTATGAGTTAATATCATTAATTCAAATAAATCAGAACTATAATATAATTTATACTTATTTAAATTAAAGTTATATATTTGAATTTTATCTATTATATCTGATGAATATAAAAATAATAAATTAAATTTTATAACTCTATTATTATCAATAGATAATATGATTTCTTTATTATTTATATAAGAAGATACTACTACATATTTTGAATATATATTATATATAATATTAGATAAATTAATAGCATCTTTATATGGATTTATAGATAATAAATTAAAATTAAAATCATTATTAATATCATATAATTTATATGGAATATTGTTTATAATACTTATATTAATATTTGGATTTGAAATAATTATTTTATTTTTTTCACAATATTCAAATATAATATTATATAAAGTTAGACTATCTAATTTATAGTTTAAAATTTTATAATAAGAAGTATTTAATAATGTAGTAATATTATCAGATTTATTAGTAATATTCATTATTAAATAATTTAAAATATGGCAAAAAATAAATATTTCAGTATAATATACAAAATATACTTTTATTTATTTAAATAAACACTATTAAAATGCGTACAATTCCAAAAAGAATAGAAAATGCTTATTTTCAATTAAAAAAGTCTAGACTAATTGCTAAAAAACATTATGATAATGATGCAATTAGCCATTTTGAAAAATTATTAAATTCTTCTTTACCAGTTACTGATTATGAGAATCATATTTATTATTTTGTAAAAGATTTATATTATGATGATAAAACTAAATTTTTAAAATTTATTGAAAATTCTAACTTACAATCTTTAATTTTATATACTAATAATAAAAATATTATTAATCATTTTGAATTGCAATATAAAATATATATTAATTGGGATAAAAATGAAAAAAAATATATTGTTGACAGATATAATAAAAATTTAAATAAATCTAATCAATTAGATTCTAGCAGTAGAACAAATAGTTCTAATAGCATTATGAGCATTAAAAGCATTGAATTAAATAAATAAAATAAATTTATTTTATAATTTAATATAATTTTTTTATTAATAATATATTCTAATTATTAAGAAATGGATTTTAATATTAAACATGGAGAACTTAATAAAAATACTAATAATAAAGAATATTTAGAATCTCAATTAAAAGATTTAGATTCCGAATTTAATTCATTATATGAAAGAATGAATAAAAAAAGAAAAGAATTACATAATTTAGAACAAGAAGCTAAAAAGGAAATTAAAAAAGAATAATTTATTTTAAAATTAAAATTGAATAATTTTTAATAATATTTAATAATCTAATTATAATGAATAATAATCAAACAAATGATTTATTTATTATTAATAAAGAAAATATACTAAATTATATTAAAAATTATTATAAAATTCATTTTAAATCTCCAATTATGTTAGATGAATCACATCCATTTCGATATTATCATATTAAACTACATTTTCAAACATGGAATAATGCTTTACGTGAAGCTGGAATTCCATTAAATAGAAATAAAATAATACTTACACAATGTAAATTATGTCAAAAACCAATTACTAAACAATTTAAAGAAATTAGAAAAAGTTTAAATGATTTCTGTAGTCATACTTGCTCAGCAACATATAATAATAAAGGAAGAAAAATGTCTGAAGAAACTAAACAAAAAATTAGAGAAAAATTACAAGTAATTAGATATACTAATTGTACAATTTGTAGTAAAGAATTTTCATATAGAAAAAGAAAAAATTTAACTTGTGGAGAAAAATGTTTAGGTGATTTAAAAAGAATTAATAATAAAAAAAGACGTGGAATTATTATGGATGAATATTAAATATTTATTTCTTATTTTTTTTTAGATTTTTTAGATTTAGATTTTTTAGATTTAGATTTTTTAGATTTAGATTTTTTAGATTTAGATTTTTTATTTTTCTTAGATTTTTTACCACCGACACGGTTAGATCCTCCTTGAATATTACCACCAATACCACTAACTCTACAATTAGAACTTAATCTTCTAAATAAAGATTGTTTTACATCATTTATAGTTTTACGATTTTTAAGATAATCTCCTTGCGCACCATTAAGTGTACCATTTTTATCATATTTAGATAAATCTTTAGAAATTACATCTTTAAAATCTTGTAATAATACAATTTTATAACATTTAATAAATTTTTTATAATGATTTTCTAATGCCGATACTACATTTGTAAATTTATCATCTGAAATATAATAAATATCTTTATTACTAATATTTACTTTTGTAAATATATTATCATTTAATATATTATCTAATACAGGGTTTGAATTTGAATTACCCATATTATTTTCTTATATTATATAAAATAAAAAAAATATTTAAATAATTTAACTACATTTTATATTTTTTAAATGTTTAACTAGATTTCTATTACAAGTAAAAAATTTATTACATTTATTACATTTAAATTTTTGATTTATACAATTTATTTTTTGATTTTCGTGTTTCTTTAAATTATCTATAGTATGAAATTCTCTATTACATTTCTCACATTTAAATATTTCATTACATTTTATTTGACGATTTAAATGACTAATTAAATTGCCTTTACTATTATATAATTTATCACATAAGTTACATTTATATAATGAAACACCATTATTTATAATTGTAGTATAATTTTCTTTATTATTATTAGAATTATTATCTGAATTATCATCAGAATTTAAATTATTATTAATTATATTTCCATCTTTATCTAAACAATAAATATTTCTAACATGAGCATTATAATCACCTTTTAATCTAAATGATGCATTACAACGTTCGCATTTATATTCTTGTTTACAACCTTCTTGACTATATAAATGTCTATTTAATTTACTTTCACTAATAAAATGTTTATTGCAAAATTTACAAATATAAAATTTAACATCATTTTTTTTTATTAAAAAATCAATATATTCTGAATTTAATTCTTTAGGTTCCAAATGTAATTTACTACATTTATTAACTCTGGCTAAATGTTCTCTCATAATAGATGCTTGTTTAGTTACAAACTCACAATTTCTTGGACATATATATAATTTAAGTCCATTATATTCATATATATTATTATATAAATTAATTGATTCTATTTCAGATTCGCTATATTTTAATTCTTCTTTAGATTCTTCTTCATCATTTAATATATTTTTGAGTAGATTATTATCATTAACATTATAATTTTTATGCTCAAATTTATTTGGAATTATTGGTTTTAATTGTAAATCTTGAATATAATTTTCTTCAATATAAGTATTTACCATATTAGTCATTAAATCATATTGAATACAAATCTCTTTAACTATTTTTGATAATGGTTCATAATGTAACTGAAATAATTCATTTTTATAATTAAATGGACTTAAAAAATTATGAATTAAACATTCTAGCATTTTTGCATTATTACATTTAGTTAAAAATGTATAATAAAATTCATTATCTAATAAAGAATTTATATTAAAATTAGATAATCTACCATTTAATGTTAATGTTTTTCCGATTTTAAATACATTATTTTTTGAATTTAGTTTATTAGATGCTATATATACATATTCTTCTTTTTCTAATTTTTTTATTGTTTTTTGTTGAATATTAATAAAATTTTTTAATTCTTCTTTTTGTTCATTTATAATATTTTCTTTCTCTTTTAATTCTTGATTTTTATTTTCTAATTCTTGTTTATTATTTTCTAATTCTAATTTTCTATATTCATTTTGGTATTCTAAATAAAACTTAAATACTTT